>Ga0307514_10000110_pt1 | contig 228158 bp, 237 predicted proteins | sample 16_EM_MG_FD_203088 | JGI IMG/M metagenome (GOLD analysis project Ga0307514, IMG submission 203088) | Populus trichocarpa ectomycorrhiza microbial communities from riparian zone in the Pacific Northwest, United States - 16_EM | ecosystem: Host-associated > Plants > Roots > Unclassified... | reverse complement strand
TTGTGGACAAGAAAGAGGGAGATGGGGGATGAAGATGAGAACGATATGGAGAATACGAGCGGCTATGAGAAATCAGGAGTACGACTTGCCTGATTGGGTTTAGAAGACCCCGTATCGGTGATATTACTCACCGGATCGGGAATCGTACCTGCCGTATCGGGGATGGTCAATTGACTGGCACACGCAATTTTCTCAAGTCCCAATTTCTCATGATGATTTCCCCGATCTCCTCTGATCTCTCTCTTTCTTGTGCTCAACACTACCATCACCTAAGAACACGAAGTTAAGTCATCCCTCTCTATCTCTCCATGCCATAATCATGAGTTAACACCGAGTACAGCATACACCAAGTACAGCATCATCCCAAGATCGACAGTCCAGCTGCCGTCGTGCCTCCCTCCAAATCGACCGCCTCCAAGTACTCCTCCAATCTCGCTCAATCATAGCCTGAGAGTGCATCTCTGAGTTCACTCGATCTCGGCCTCCAAGTGCATCTCCAAACTCGCTCAATCACGGCCTCCCAGTGCATCTCCAAACTCGCTCGATCACGGCCTCGCAGTGCATCTCCAAACTCGATCGATCACGGCCTCCAAGTGCATCTCCAAACTAGCTCGATCACGGCCCTCAAGTATATCGTTAAGGAGCGACGGTGGGTGTACGGAGATACAGAGGTAACGGAGGTGGAATGAGCGACACGGAGTATATATTCAGGAGACCCCGGGGTAGATAGATAGACAGCATCTCATTTTCATCTCATCTTGTCATACAACGAAAATACACACTCTATGTTTCCCAACTTTTGATCTCACTCGCTCTTTGCGAGATTTCGTGGATCCGCGCAATTGCGTGGATCCTTATGCATTGCAATCCCGATGCAAGCGTGTACACAATGAACCCATTCCGACGTATGGTCACAGTTGGCCACAACGCCAGAGTGTTTGTTTAAAATAGGAGACCGACAGAGCGAGAAGAAACGGCGAAACGGCGATTGGAGGGCGATATGCAACTCGACGCGTGGTATTGACGCCGGGCGCGGAGTAATCCGCCACCGGGGTGTCTCTGACGGCTCTGACGGAGCGCATCCACTCTGATGCAGCCAGTCCGCCCAGACGGAAATGTTTTTTGCTGATGGTTGTTGGAAGGTTTTACACAAATGTTGACGAACTGAATCTACTTGATTGAGTGCTTCTGGTACTATATTCACCATCACCAATACTATCATTATTGCTATCATCACAATGGCCATCATACCATTGACATCATCACTATCAGCCCTGGACTGAATGTGCACACATACACATACAATCTGTAGGCTGCAGGCTGCAGATTTTGCTAGAACATCTGAGTCCTAAGATCTATTATTCTACTTTTTCTGCCGAATCTTACATTGTGATTATCAATACTATACCTATAAGGCATTGCGAGATATTATTATGGTGGGCACAATAACGATAGGGTTCACACTTTAATATTGATTGACATTATGATTTCTGCTACAATATGCCACCCACTACGCACTACCCATGATCTGCCTCCTGGTGTCTGGTGGCTGCAACTCTTCAAGTCTCTCAATTAAATACCAAGAAGCATATATGAAAGCATATAGTCAGGTGAACTTGGAAGTATCTTGGCTCTTGAGAGTAAACTTGGAAGTATAGAGCCAAGTAGGTTGGGAGTGTATCATGTCATGCAATTGGGAACATACTTGAGAGCATCTTAAGAGTCTACATAAGAGCATATATGGCTGCGAGTATACCATCATGTGTAATTAGGAGGATTGTTTAGAGCATGCTCAGAAGTGTACTTGAGAATGTCCTTGGAGGTATACCTGGGAACATACATGGAGTGTACTTCAACGCTTCTTGAGAGCTTACCTGGCAGCATATAGTCAAGCAGGCTCAGAATGTGTGATTGAGTCGATTTGAAAGCATATTTGAAATTGTACTTAGGTGTGTACTTCAGAACATCTTGAGAGCCTACTTGGAAGCATGCAATGAAGTGTATTTGGCTGTATCATTGAATGCAGCATAATGTATAGTATTTAGCGAACAGAATTGTACGCATATCATAGGCTTGTAGTCAACATGCAGGTTGATAGCAGCTCTTACTGCCATCTGTCAAATATACTATGGATTCAGATCCCAGAAACCACTTTTCTATGAGTTATACATTATATAATGTCATTTTTTTCGGTGTACCTATCTACTTCTGAATCTTCTAAATATATTCACTTGCAATCACCCAGTCCACCTCTGTTATCCCTGTACACCACCATCCTCGTACTGGCTTTCCATGCCAATATAAGCAGTGGAGATAAGATATTGATGTTTCCACCATGCTGTTTAGACTCAACTCCATCTTCTACAGTGTACCCACTGTACAGGTTCCAAGCCCACTAGTATGTCTCTGTAAGTTGGTACTATTTCTATGGCCAGAGCAATTATTGTCAGTTGAAAAGAAGCTTTCTGTATAGCTATTTGAATTATTTGAAATCCAATGATATCACCAAGTTTTGCTCTGATCACAACATGTTCTAGGGATGAAACATTCATAAATAGGTTGTATTTCACTTCCCAGTTGCCAATTTACTCCATTGCAAATTCTCTGCATACTACTGTCAAAAAACATTACAATAAAGGTATTAATCCACAACTACTCACCCAATATTAAAAATATCATGAATGTCAACCTGGGATGTGAAAGCAGGTAGAGTTATATACATTTCATATATATCACACTTTGTTGTCAGAGTGCAACTTGCAGACTTAAATTGGTGGGTTGTTTTTAATTTGAGTTCTTGTGGTTTATACTTGCCACTATCAGCCACACAGCCACTCAGCCACAGAATTTTGACCAATAAGAATCGAAAAAGACACATTCCATATGCTTATATGAATAAATACTTTATCCGGAGGATCGTCTCCTGCGTAGATAAACTTGATCGTATACATATTCCTTATTCAACTCTACAAGCTATAAACTCCATCATTACTCTATGCAACTTTCACGATCCTTAAGGCGAGCTCAACCCTAACCTGAAATCCGGACACAAATCCAAAGACCCCGGTTGCGAAAAGCCTTCCGGTTGCGAATTCGAGCAGATCGGCATACAAACCAGCGGTTGCGGCATGATTAAGTGAGCCCTTGTTGAGATTTAGCCTAACAAAAATGCCGGATTGGTAAGGAGACAGTTACCGCAATCAAAAAACTGATCATTGTAGGCACACGAGGTATGGCGGACGCACATCGGTGTTTCCAAAAGGGTAAGTTACACCTTTTCGTGGTGTTTATAGTTTACATGATCCCAAGGGTAAGACACATAGTGCGTGCACCCCGTGTGTTGCTTGTGCATGAGGGTACCCCCACACGCTCGAGTTTGGTACAATAGAAACACTAGAGCAGGTGGGGGATAATAGTATTCGCCGATTGGTTAGACTGCAATCTAGGGTAAACTATTGGTCTCTAATTTTTATTAGTTACCTTAGCTTACTGATAGGTCTAATTGCAGAATGGGGTATTGCAACCAACCAACCAAACCTGGACGTGAGGAGGTACTAAAGAGTTCGCTGGTATGTATTTACTCAGTTTACCGCTTTATGTTTGCTACTATTTTCCGCAGTTCTTTACCGTTACTAATAGCAGCTACAGGGCGAATATAACCTGGAACACAGGAACAGTGGAAGCAGTGGAAAGAGGAACGCTAACAGACTGCGTTTTGCAGATAGTATGCACTAGTGGGTGGTCATCGATTCCCATGGCGGACGTCCAAGGCGGATTTACATCTCCATCTTCAACTCCAGTTTATATCTCATTCAATTCCCTTCGTATCTAACTCTATCGCGCACCCGCTCATTTTTCGAGCTTTACTACCTGATTAACTCGCGATTTCTGTTGTGTGTGCAGGATAGGTTTAGCTAGCTTCTATTCATCCGGCTGACTAGCCGTACTTCAGTCCAAGCTATCTTGAGTCCCTGACTGTCAAGTACGCGAGCTGCACAAGCTACAGTAGTATACTTGTACATTCTAGGGTACTAAGTATATAGATACATCGATTTGTTGCGTCAGAATCCTGCTTTATCCCGCTGCAGTGGCAGGCCTTGTCCTGCTACCCCTTGGAACCATAGTCCCGACCTTAGCGCGAGCACCCGTGTCCATTTGCAAGTGGCCGCAGTATTATCATGAAGAGCTAGAGGTCCATTCCCAGCCACTATTGGCATACGTGTTAAAACACAAAACCAAAGAAAGCCAATCCCAGAGCAAGCTTTCGGCCCTCAGGTCTTGCCCGTTACACACCCTGATGCATGAATCCAGCCAAAACTCTCAGAGAGTTCCTCAGCCTAGTTTCCATCATGAGGGATTCAGAAGTGATATGCAGAGTTGAAAAAAGTAGCTTGCTAGCCGGCGTGATATCACACGGTTGGTTCTTGAGAATACTAACTATAGCTCTCAAGAATACGGAACTCTTCCTGGACTATCTGAACTACGTAGACAGATTGGGCAAGATGAGCAGATCTAGAACTATCATAATACATTGCCCGGTGGCTAGGTAGCACTTAAGTTACACCATTATTGATGACTTGTTTCATCCTAAACGCCTGTAGATACCGAATGCATCTATGCGCACAAACAGGTACGCGCGTATGGTCGCAAGATAAGACCCCAGCCGCAGTTAGTGGTTGCTTGGTACATGTGGTGGGACAAGCCTGAGGTGCCCCGGGAAATTCTCTAGCTCTTAGGGTTTCCTCGCTCGCAAACTGGCACCTTGAGTGAGTGCAAATTTGGTGGATGGCTAGCTAGTGTACGATCGCAGTGTAAAAACATCAACTCTCATCTTGTATTTGTTTTTACATGTATATGTGTGCATAACGTCGTAACGCAAAATGCCCAGTAAGCACTGCCACTAGAGAGAGTCGTAGTACTCAGAAAACAGCTAGTTCAGCAAGGCTGTTAACCCTACTTAGAAACGTTCTAGAAACAAAGAAGGTGGTGAGTTCCTTGCAGCTAAACGCCCACGTTCCATCCACGTGGAGTCGGTGACCTCCTAAAGCCTGTACAGCCTTATATTTTAAGAACCACCTCCCTCCCCGCGAGCCACAGTCTCAGCCCCAGCCAGTCATATCAGTTAGAGTCATGCCTCCCCTCTTCCACCAGGTCCTTTGATGGAGCTATACCAGAACTGGGAGCTACCTTAGAGATTCCTCTAGATTCTATGTCTGGTGCTCCAAACCTGTTGCCTAAGGCTGATACAGGACTCCAGATTGCCGCTGGAGGCCCTCCAATGCTCCTATGACCTTAACTCATCAAATCCATTCGACGCTGTCGAATCGATGGGCCCCCTAATAGCTCGTATAGACGCAGATGGAGGTATCTTCGGGGGGTTCCGGCTCGGCATGCTCTGGATGGTAGGCAAGTTATTCAAGTGTGGAATAATATATATGTACCTTGCATGTGAAGTGGCGCTGCAATTATATTCTTATGATACTCCTATCGCCTTTTAGAGTGTTCCCACTCAGATGCGTATGCGCAACTACTATGGGTTATAAATCGGCGAGTAGGTTGACTAACTGGGTTTGTAACGCTCGAGAGCCAACTGACGAGATGCTACATTCCTGGGGCAGAGGCGGAGGAAGACCCGGCGCGCCGTATTCCAAGATGGGCGCTTCTGAATGGGGAGTGCAGATGCGGCATTTCATGTGTAGATCCCTAACCTGAACCCACTGCTAGTCATGAGTTCCTACTTCGCCATCAAACTGTCGTCATAAGAAGCATAGCCGTCAGGCGTAATTGTTTCTCCTTAGGCATCTAGATCTGTTTCAAGGGTATTCAGTTGCAATACGAGTGCCACACAGCCGCCGCCATCATGAGCCTGAGGAGCGTAAGAACGGAAGCAAAAATAGCTTCACGCGGAGCTGGTCCGTATGAGTCGACTGGCCGGTTCTATGTGTATATATAAGATTCCGATTTTAGTGGAATAATGGAGTTTGGCTTACCTCTAGAGTGTCAAATCAATCACAATCACCTCTTGTCACCCACCTCTTTTCTTCGCAGATTAAACGCACTGGAGCTCCTTCATCGGGTCCTAGTTGTTAGATAGACACAGATCCAAACTCTGAAGTGTATGTCTGTTCCTTTCAGAAGGGGACACTTTCATCTGCCCCATTATTGAGCACCTAACTGACCATGTTCTGACGCAACCAGATCCGACGTTATACTCCTCCAGTACAAATCGCAATCGAAACCTTACAATCCGTACTCAGGATCCAGCCGAGAGCATCACAATCTGCTCCTTCTTCTAAGCTTGAAGAAGTTATCAGAATATATCGAACAACTCGTTAAACCCCGCAACAGCCCACTCGCACCTGGCAAAACGCTCCAACCTCGTGTTCGACAAACTTTCGAGTAACATCACCAACCAAGATCCTACTAGGTAGTCTTTGTAATCTTCCGGTAATAAACAAACCTCCAAATATATCAAGAACCACATTGACACTGGCATTAGAAGATGGCGCCAGCACTCCTGGATACGGCTGAGAGGTATCAACTTCCTTCCGAGATGTCTTCGATTGTTCCCGGAATGAAGATAGCCGAAGGCGGGTACGGCGAAGTCTTTAAGGGAACTGGCGGCCCACCCAATGTGGCGGTCAAGGTATTCAAGAGACGGAAGGATCGCGACACTGAACTCCAGAATCTCCTTTTAATAAAGAAAGCCAAGCCCTCTCATAACTCCATCATTACTGTAATCGGTCCTCTCGACAAGCACTCGGAATATTACATCTTGCTCCCACTGGAAGGGGCGAGTCTAAAGTCACAATTGGAGACTACTTTCAAAGAATCACGGTCAGGGGTTTTGAGCAATGTCAGCGAATTATTTGAGGGCATCAGCTGGCTACATAAACAAGTTGGATACCATTTAGACATCAAACCGGGCAACATATTGCGTCGACGTACAGGTGGCTATGTGCTTATTGACTTTGGCACGTTACTTCTGAAGGATTCCTCAAGCAACAGCGAGCATAATTACAGCGAATACGCTTGCCGTCTTGACGACGAAGTAGGTGGATGGTCGGACGTCTGGAGCACCGGCTGCGTTACCATGGTGATTCTCGTCTGGGCTACTCAGGGACACGATGAGGTCGAGAATTTCCGGGACGAAAGAAAATCGGCCCAAAAGCACGCAGAGTCAGACGGTCCGGTCCATATCAGTGTGCCATACTTTGATTTCAAAAGCGATATAAACTCCGCAGTGGTCCAAAAATTGATAGAATTGGGTAAGGAATTCCCTAAGCAGGTTCCAATTCTGTATCAAATGCTCGAACGCGACCGTCGTAATCGTCTTACTATGTTTGATGCATCCCTCCGGTGGTCCGGGTCCTTGAAATGAGCCCGAAGTCCGGTGGAGATGCGGCTGGATGACATCAACAGCCAATCGAATACCGCTTTCCCCACCTCAAACTGATTGGTTCTCTCGCTCCCAGGCTCGGTTGGTCGCGTGTCCCCCCGCCACCATCACAAGGCAGGAGAGAATCCGATTGGAGGCCTACCTCAACCTACTGCAATCAGTGCGTTTCTGAATTTCTGAATGGGAGGAAATCATCATCAAAACTGTTAAACGCTTGCCGTCGCGTTTTGATAGATATTTTTTGGGTGCATCTTTTGTTATTTGCTGCGGTGGTGTTCCGTTTCTATTTCTTGTGGTTGTATCCACGGTTTTTGTTGATGTTTCGCCGTGTCGTCTAGTCGCCATCCACTCGTGATACGAGTGGCTACCACTGGAATCGTGCACGAGACAAAACCTCATGTTCGAATATGACTGTCTGTTAAGAGTCTCTACTTCCAGGTGATGTTATGTATTTATACAGAGTTTGTTGAACAATATAAAATGCAACCTGGTCTGTGAAATAAAGCACGGCAGGCCTCTAAAATAGATGCATCGACGATGTTTAACTTGGGGATCGCACATATTGCTTCTCTCTTCGAAATTTCCCAGAGATTTTCATCGCTCGCAAACTCGACTTTTAAACGAAGGTTAAAAATGACTGGTTTACGAGTGTATGTTTTTGTATAGTTAACGGAAATTGCTCACGTCTTTCAAAATTAATTGCGAACCATCAAGATTGTCGAGTGCTAATTGGCCATAAGAAGCGATACTTGGCCTCGCGTCACAAGTGGTTCACGAGGCTATCACTCGTTCGCGTTATCACTAGCCTTAGTGCGCATACTGATGTTGTCCTTTTGTAGGAAATTGTACGTACATAGAGGTTTAAGTCAGGCAAAAAAGATGCGGAGAGGCTAAGTCAGAAGTCAGCTATGATGTTTCTGGTGGAATTCAACTCGCACTTTACCCAAAGTTGCATGAGGTATTGCCAGATCCTGCCAGGACAGGAGCGTTCGAATCTTTATTGCCTGCCCCAAGTACGAATGGCAACACCACTCACTAGAGGTTGGGCTGAGACAACACTGACCACATTTTCCGGGTTGTTTTTACAGAGGTAAATGTAAGAACCGTCAGAGAATTCACATCAAGAAAAAAGCTATCGTTGTTAAGCCAAGGAGATTGCTAGAAAATGCAGCCAATTGTAGTTAAGGTGAATAAAATTTCTTCCAATAGGCTCACAACTTCCAATCATCACGATGGTACATCACGACAATCGCCTTCATAATTCAAAACTAAGTCAAAGGTAGCAAACCTTGCCGGTATCGATAAAAATGCGATCCCAACCCGTCTTGGAAAGCTCAACACCATGGAATCCAGATTCCAAAACATTACCACAATTTCCTCCAATTTCCATTAGTGTCCTAGGGGGGGGGGGGGGAATAGTACAGTAAACGCAGAGGATATGCGCTGGATTTACACGAAAATTGCTTATCCGGCTAAAATTGTATCCCACGACTCACCACATAATTCCGGTACGTAATTTGGGAAATATATCGGTAGCGGTAAATCAAATACATTTCCGGCATCCGCGGGCGTCTGACATTCTCACCTCTTCCTCCGACGAAAACAGCGTCATACTGGAGGTAACTTAGCACCTCCTGCTTTATAGGTTGATTAGGGATGAAGGGTTGGTCGGGGATGAAAGGTTGGTCACGTTATTGGTTTGTCGGTATGCACATCATCGTCTCGGAGCCGGTCCATGGAACCGTTTTGTCGGAATAGATAGTACAAGATACGGTTATCCCCTACACGATCGGTATCCTTCAATTCGTATCCCTTTCCTTTCAGGTATAGTGTGAGTAAAAGGTTGTCGTGTGGCAAAGAATTTGATTGGCTGGCTGGACTTCTGATGTTACTCTTTTACTCACAATATACCCGAAAGGAAAGGATACTTACTCATAACTATACCCAAAATAGAAAGGATACTTACTCATAACTATACCCAAAAGAGAAAGGATACTTACTCATAACTATGCCCAAAAGAGAAAGGACACGAATTGAAGGTTATTGAGCTTGTAGGGGATAACGGAGTTGGCGAAACGAGATCTGGGTAGTAGTGATGGATGTATGGAGAGCAGATCATGAGGGCATCAGGAGTTTAAGGCGGATGCATATATAAGGAGGACCTTAAGAAGGAATTGGGTTTCTGAATCTCTGCCCCTCAATTGCTTCATATTCGATACCCGACTATCTCAAAATCTATTCCCATTATCTAGATATCCGCAAGTATCCAGCGAATAGTTTTGCACCTCCATATTCATAACATTCTAAACAGATCAATATGGACTCGCTTGTACAAATACAAACACTTGGCCAGCTCTAAACCAGTCTCCATCCTTCACCCCATCCAACATCCCCAAGAAACCATACTTACTCACCATCTCACACCTTTCAACCCACCAAAATCTCACATCAACCGCATTCCTCTCACTTATGATGCACCCCAAACTTCGTCGCCAACTGTCTATACCCCGCCCTCTGCTCCCTCGACACACTCGGGCGCACCTTTCCAAACGCCCCCTCAAAATCCTCCATCCGCACCCAAACCTTCACCTCCTCCCCCCTCGCCCGTTCCTTAATCACCGGCATACCCTCCTGAAACACCACTCTCCTAAGCGCAGCCGTCGTCGCCTCTCTAAGCAATGCATTCAGATCCGCACCTGAGAAACAATCCGCACGTTTATCCCTCGCCACCTTCTCAAGATCCACTTCTGCGGCCAGCGGTGAGGCGCGAGAAATCGTCTTCAAAATCTCAAAGCGCTCGTCGTCAGTTGGTAGGTCAACGAGTAGCGGCTTATCCAGCCGCCCAGGGCGTAGCATGGCAGGATCGATGACGTCGGGCCGGTTCGTGGCAGCGACGACGTAGACGCCGTTGCGGTCGTCGAGGCCATCGAGTTCTGTTAGTAGTGTATTTACGACACGTGCTGAGGATTCGGAGAGGGAGTCGTCGCGGCGGGGGACGAGGGCGTCGAGCTCGTCGAAGAAGATGACGCATGGTTTGCTTGCGCGTGCGCGGGAAAAGACTTGGCGCACTGCACGCTCCGACTCGCCAACGTATTTATTCAGCAGCTCAGGGCCCTTGACGGATATGAAGTTTGCGTGGGATTCGTTTGCGACTGCTTTTGCCAGAAGTGTTTTTCCACAGCCGGGGGGGCCCCAGAGGAGGACGCCGATGGGCTTGTTGAGGCCGACGGTGGCGAAGAGGGCGGGATCTTGGATTGGTAGGACTATTGACATTTGGAGTTCTTGACGGATACTTTGGAGGGCGCCGATCGCGTCCCAGGTTACGTCCGGCACTGTTGCGAAGCCTTCACGTTTTGAGGAGGGCTGGATTTTGGGGATGGCGACGAGGAAGTCAGTGTTTGTTATTGTGAGGGGGGAGAGTTGTGATTCTGTTAATTTGGACGGGTAGGCGGCGAGGAAGTTTTGGATTAGGCTTGTAGGCTGGTGAACTTCTACGGTTGTAAGGGTGGTGTTGGTGTTAGGGGGTGGAGGAATATCAACATCCATTGCTGTGTCTTCGTCGGCATCGCTGTTGGTGATGCTTTCTGGTGGCGGTTGATCGGGTTCTGTTGGAGGGCTCTTTAGAGTCTGGAATATTCTGTTGATAGCTGCACGACCTGCCTCTGCGGTGAGGGCACTGAGGTCTGCTCCAACAAATCCAGGCGTCTTCTTAGCCAAGGCGCGGAAGTCGAAGTCTCCGGATAATCGCAGCTTCTTGCATAGAACCCGAAGGATATTTTCTCGTGCCTCTTCGTCTGGAACCGTCAAACATATCTCCTTCTCAAACCTTCCCGCTCTTCGAAGTGCGGGGTCAAGACTATCTGGCCGATTGGTTGCTCCAATAATCAATACCGGTTTTCCTTCGTTATTTTCCGGTCTCAAGTCTGCACCTGTCAGTCTGTGTCGCAGAAATCAATGCACAGTGGAGATCATACGTACCGTCCATACACGTCAACATCTGCGCCACAATCCGCCGTTCCATTTCCCTCTGTGCGCTCTCGCGTTTCGGCGTGATAGCATCGATCTCGTCGAGAAACATCAGACACGGCGCCTTCTCTCTCGCCTCGTCGAAGAGCTCGCGGACTTTCTTTTCGCTCTCCCCGGACATGCCTGATACTATTGACGGCGCTGAAATCGACAAGAACGGCAACCCGAGCTCTCCCGCCAGCGCATTCGCTAGTAGCGTCTTCCCACACCCTGGAGGACCGTGCAGCAAGACTCCGCGCGGTATCGGCACGCCTGTAAACTCGTAGACCTCGGGGTGCATCAATGGGAAAGCAACAAACTCGAGTAGCTGGTTGACGGCTTCGTCGATACCCCCGAGATCTTTCAGGAGAAGGTTTTTGGGTGGGTCGCGGTTCTCTTTGTCTGCTGCGCAAGTCATTATACCGTTGATGAAGATCTAGTGACCGACAACTAACCTTTCACCCGTTTCGCCCGCCCCTCATCTCCCTTCTCCTTCCGCTTCCGTTTCGGCGACGCGGGCAGTGCCGGCGCAGGAACACTAACACCGCCGCCCATACCCACGGGCTGTCCCGGCGTCTGCGGCACACTCGCATTTCCCGCATCATTCCCCCCCGAGTTAACGCCCCACATATCCGTAATCCTCCTATTGACCGCATTACTCTGCTTCTCATCGGGGATCATCATGGCCCCACCCCCCTCCTCCCCCAACTCAAACTCGCTATCCAGTTCCTCATCGTCTTCGTCTTCGTCACGGATGACATCGAGCGCGCGCTCGATCGCAGCATTGAGGGTCTGTTTCTTGTGGCGGGTGAGGGAGGGGTCACCAGAGACAAAGGCGTGGATTGCGGATACCCGTAGTTGTAGGGTGGGAGAGTCGGAGGCTTGTTCGGATACGAATTGGCGTACGAGGGAGAGGACTTTCGCGTCCAGGGCTTTTGCGAGGGTGCGGGTTTGGCCTGAAGGGCGAGGGCGCATGGTGCTGATGAGGGTGGGAAAAAAAGTTTGAGTAGGAGCCTCAAAATGTGGGGTGCAGCGAGACCTAACCCTAGCGAACAACAAGCGTGGGGGAGATGATAAGGAGGTCCTGGAGGGTGGGGGTCTGTGAAAGGGAGAGGAGGAGCGGAGCGAATACAGTAGAGTGTGTCTTGTGTTTGTTCGTGTTCTGCATCATCACGGTTGCCGGTTCATGTGGACTGGCTCGAGCACGTGTGGGCGATTTCGAAGAGTTACGATTACTGCGAGGCTTGTATGACGAAGTGTGGTGATATATGAGAAACTACCGGATGTTGGAATTCATAGATTGAGAGCTGAAGCTAAGGATGTTTATATGTACATACATGGGTGAACGACCACAGGATCTCCCGTTTCTAGAGTTGGCATTGATCTTTGTTATCAAACCCGTCTTGACTTTAGGGCATGCCCCCACCCAACCGGCTTCATTTACAAGGCTCTTCGCCCATCATTTCCATTCAAATATCTTTTAACCCGCTACCCTCGACGTTAGAGCCCACCAGGGCATACCGAACATCAAAATTTTTAATCCTTACTCGCCACAATAGAGCCCACTGGGCATGCTGTTCGACTACGGTACAAACCGTCGGTAACTTTGATGAGATCGAACCACGAGTACTACTGTAAGTCGGCGCATCATCCATTGTCAAACATCTTCTAACTCGCTACAGAGCCCACCAAGGTACACCGACGGCCGATTGCTTGTTCAGAGTTCCAGCCTCAGTTCTTCGAAAGCCATGCGCACGCCACGCTAGGGTCTTTACAGTACTCGTTTAGAATTCCAACTTTCACAATTCTTGCGGTGTCGAAACTGTTGCAACGATATCCAAACCGCCTCAGACAGTTTTGCCGGTATGGATAGCACAGAAATCCGGACCGAAAACAAGCTGGCAAAACGGACTCTCTTAAAGATGCGTTCTACCTAGTCTCGGTCAGACGCTTTTTTCCCACTGCTCCGAAGACATACAGCAATTTGTTGGGTGGGCGTCTAATCGAGACTACGGACTAATTTTTGATGCTACTGCGACCGTTAGTCTTGCTGTATCTGGTTCCGTGGGCTTCCTTCAATAGTGGTCCTACTCCTGCCTCTGCCGAACGTTAGTATCTAACAATCACTTCCTTCAATTATTTATTAATTAGACTAACTGATTAATTAAGCCTCTTCTCGCTCCGCCTCGTCGCTAAATCTTCATCCCGTCGCAAATCTTAATTCCCTGCTACCTCTACATCCGGCTCAGAGTACCAAATTGTATCACGCCCACTGACAACTACCGACAATGCACAGAGCTGGTTGAATCACTCTGGTCCTCAGGAGTGCACCCCAATTAGTGTGAAGGAGATATTCTCGTTACGGCAAAACACGTTAACTGATCGACGTAAGGAAGCCATACTCCATGCATTCACCGACGCCTTAAATGCCCATCTACGTACCACGTGTTATCTTCTCTCATTCTTTCTGCCTCTACCAACATCAAATACAACTGTTGCGCGATGTGTGTGGCGGTCGTTCTGTGCGTTGATGATCTTCTTATCGTTGCCGGTGATGGCTTGATTGTGCAGATCAAGAGTCAGATCAAGAGGTTCCGGACGCACGATCTCAGGAGTGTTTCTTTCTATCTCGGTATGAACATCGAACGCAATCGGGAGCATCGCACAACCGACTTCCATCAGCACAGCTACATTCGGACGATCTTGACGAAATTCAATATGGATGAGTCCAAACCGGTTGCTACACCAATGGCGATGAAGCTTCACAAGAGAAAGCCTGAGTTGGGTGAAGAAGCCTGCGATCCGACTACTTACCAATCGATGATCGGAAGCCTTATGTACGCGATGACCACGACTCGGCCCAATATCGCATTTGCCATGGGGTTCTCAGCCGGTACAATCACGACCCGAGCAACGAGCATATGGTAGCTCTCAAGCGCGTGTTTCGGTATCTCAACGGCACAAAGGATTGGCGACTGCGTTTCGGAGGAGTATGTGCATTTGGAGAAGGCACACTCGGAGGAGAAAGCGAATTTAAGTGTTATGTCGATTCGGATTATGCTGGATGCCCTGATGACTATAAATCGACGAGTGGACTGGTCATCACCTTCAGAAGAGCGGTCGATTGGAGATTGAGAAAGCAGAATTCGACTGCCCAGTCCACGACCGATGCCGAATACTACGCCTTTGGAGTAGGCAGCATGAGACTGGCACAGATCTCACATCATTTGAACGAGCTCGGCATCCCCACCATCCCTCGTGTTTTCTTTGATTCAGTCTTTCAGCACTTTCTGGCGGGGTTCAACTTGTACTTTTATAATTCACACCTTTGCTGCGCGGCTGCATATCTGCACATCGTGAGATCACGCCCAATAACAACGACCCATCGCATCACTAAACTAAGAAAAATAATAAATTGAGCACTACCAGCGAATGGCTTGCGGATGAGGCCTCCAAGCTCTCAGACATACAAAGCAAGTACAAGATGTCCGTCGCTATGTTTTACAAAATTGCGCGAGAAGTTTTTTCTTGCATTCATTAACCATGGGAGTGGGGTCCTTTACTCAGCGAGGGCTGCACGCTTTAGCGGAACGACCGCTACCAAATCGGCTAAGTACACGAAGCCGAAGATCAACAAGCCAAATCGGCGATGCGGTCGCGCAGAAACTCTTCATACGAAGGGTGGTACAACGAAAATCGTTTCCGGTCCCCTTTATTCTTATTTTTGGTTTCCGTCGTATACTCTTTTATATGAGCAAGGTAAATTCGTTAATTTGTGAGGATGGTGGTGGCGGCGCGTGTTGATGATTCGTCTAGACGCGATGAGGTAGCGCATTGGATACATACAGACTTTTGATGTTGCAATATCTTGCCCTTGAGGAACAGAGTCCTGTAGGTTGGGTGATCCAAAACCAAACTTAAGTATATCTCCATACTCACGGTCATAGAAGTGATGGTTGCACTGTTCCCCTGATACGTATTACGAGCAATTGGAATACGATATATCTCTAGAGTAGTCGACTTCATTACATTCTTCATCATGCTGTTACTGCTCTCTCATTTCTAGCAAATGCATCGTCGCCTGTCTTGCCTGCGGTTTCTCTAGTATGTGCTCGGTTTCGCGTGCAGCTTGCATCGAGTGTCCAGTGAACCAGGGCCGAAGACCTGTCTACATACATGTCTCCCTCGGCCCTTGGTGCTGCGGATGACCGAGTCAAGATATGCTTTGTTGAAATGATACTTAATTGTCTATCGTACCGACGAGGTCAGACGAGGCCATATATACATGCGCATACATCTATCTATATCCAGACGTATCCCATAAGCCCGTATGTCTGACAAAAGCTGGTGATCTATATGTATGCAACATCCCTGGCTTTTCGGACCAGAGTGATGATATATGAAGCTTCAGAAGTGTGGATATATAGATCTAGATCGTTCCGCTATATACCTAACTATGCTAGCCAGAAATCTATATTGATACATGAAATGGGAGTGGAGGAGTTAGCGGTATTTGATCTTGGGAGATGCACCCTCCATCCCCACAGCAGCCATAAGGATCATTGATCTGAGGGACCCCGCGATCAATGATCTCGTTCCAGGCCAGTGGGCATGCTAGTGGACTCACTAACCCGCCTCGCGACAAGCTTCACATGGACTTGTACTAGCGAGCTGCTTTGCCACCACTAAGTGGCATTTTTGGGCACTCCGTTTCTTTAGCTTGAAACGGCCGTTTTCGCTCTCGTAGCGAGGCCCAGCTACAGATGAGACAACGGGGTATCTTGAGATCAGCGATTTGTCATCTCGAGATAAGCCTTTGACTCTCATGCAGTGGAAGCCGCTGTTCTGCCTGGGTAGTGTACATGGATAAAAGTGAGTCACTTACCCCACTTATTCATAGTTGCACTACCGCTCGAAGATCCGGAGCTCTAGAAGGTGTACGTTCTCAAACCTACAAGATTCCCCACGTTCATGACGACTGCATTTAATCGAGCATATTCCCAGTGCACTAGGAGATTATGTTCCGATCATCACTAGCATTTGCGCTTGTATTGCCATCAGCATACAACATGGGGGCTTATGAATTCCAATCCCGTAATGTATCAGACGTCAAAGTCATCTCTAAATGCAGGGACATATCATCATTTATTAGTATTGGCCACGGAATGAAGCGAGGTTGAGAAGGTCCAGGAAATCTCGTCTCATTGAATACGTAAGGAAAGTCTCTCCCGGGATCCCCTCGCCGAAAATAATTGGCTTAAATAACAGTCTAGGTAAAATCCTTCACTTATCTCGGTGGATTCTTGTTTTTGCTCGGTGGTGAGGTGTTTCCAGAAATATACCACCTTGTTCTTGGTAGATTAATGGACTTGGGAAGAGTCTTTTAATTGATCAATACTGATAGTTTTTTCGGATTATGGCGTTATGTCTTGCATTTTCTGATGTTTCTTTTGCGGTTAGATTTCAGACTTGCAGATGGATAGGTATCGTTTTCGGCGGTGTTCCGAGTGTATGTACTAGTCTTCTATTTTCAAACCCCAGATCCTCTTTCGTGCTTCTCATGGGGGTCATCAGCTGGCCCTGGCTATTTGCGGGGGTAATGTATACACCTTTCTCATTGCGGGGATCGGATGTGTTTTGAACAAAGAATGCAGCAAAACTTCAACTTGTACCCGCAAGAAAACCGACTACCGCGCCTCCAATTTAGATTCCATCTAGCACTGTCACTGCTAAAATCGGTAGGAATTAGTTGTTATAGTTAACCCAATAAAAGCGTACCAAGCGTTTATCGAGATGCAGTCTCGCCAAGAATGTTAATCGGGCTACCGGTGGACGGATTCTGGTGAAGATGCTCATGCATAGGATACCGGTGTTGAAGTTGGTGGGGGCCAGGATTAGGTTAAACTACGGGAGCCCTGCTAGCATAGGTACGAATGCTTCTTGATACTTTATGATTCAAAGACACATCAGTCAATCCCGCTTCTCCGGGGGTTACGGTAGATACCGGAGGTGAGTGTACAGGCTCCGCAAAGGAAAGTGTTGGCGGAGCGGTAGATGCTCTCCGGTGAGCACGATAAACAGTATTCTCTCCCTGCAAATACAATCCACCTCTTCTACCGCTGCATATAAAGTAACTATAGTGCTACGACTTCTCTCTGCTGTGCAACGCAACTCGAATCTAGAATCCACGAAGGATAATGCGAGGATGGAGATAAATAGAATCGGATAAGGAATACTCCGAAAGTGATGAAGAAGAATATTAATATTGCAGCGGAGTGAGTAAGGGAAAACGGAAAGTCGTGGAATGCAGCGCGCGCAGCTGCAGGAAGATCTCGCCACTCGGTACGTTGGTTGCAGGGTTGACGTTGTATTCTGAGGATACTCAAGTCGCTCGCTGGGATTTCCATGCGAGTGATATAGTACCGTACCATGCTTTGCGGATGATACACTTCCGGTACCTGACAGAAAGATTTGTGCACGCTCTCGGGTGGGGTGATGCATGGAATGACACATATACGGGTCTGATTACATACCTGCTTGCAGTGGGTTTGCTACTTGGGCGTATGCTATTCACTGACGAGAACAAGATGAACTTGAAGGAGCGGTGGAATAACCCGCAGGAATATAGGTGCAATCAATTAGAATACCAGATAGCACTATTGAGCAATAGAGTACTCTACATTTGCTATATTTCGTGCAACAAACAGCGCGTCAACGCCTAACGTTACATCCGCAGAGTCCGGTACAGCGCTGGAGAGTTTCTTCAGCAGCAGTGTTCTGAGATCTATTTGCATACCCATTTAATCGCTCGCTGGGAAATCCATGCTAATGATATATTAGTAGTACTTCAGAATGCTTCCGAGGCTCAATGTGTTTTAAGGATATTGTTCCATTGTACGTACTCTATCCATCTAATTTAATCTCTCGCCGAGGGATTCATGTCAGTGCTATATAGTAGCACTTCATGATCAGCGCCGGAGAGTTCGTCTACGTTAAGGTTCGGCCCATGGCTGGCAGATCTGGCAACGTTGCTCGCCTGTTTGTTATACATACATACGCATGCGATGCGCGCGCATACCCAGCACAGGGGTTCAGACACCGGCAGTTCGCCAGGCAGCGAGCATCTCGCCGCCAGCAGTGGGATCATCATCGTGGGGTTCAGGGGTGCACTGGAAATTAATTGCTCCGTTCCGGGTATTGGCTAGTTATTTCAGGCATGGAGGGACAGCAACACACGTTTTGCAAGGCGTGACGTTAGTGACAGGAAAGATGCAGCCAATCTTCTGGCGAGTTTGTAGCCTTGTAGTGGCGGGGAACAAAGCTGCTGCGAGAGGTTATACAAGGCAATTTCAGGCACGGTGTCGCATTGTTTTGTTCCTTTTGTTAGAATATACTGGGTAGGTGGGACATCCCCTCCTTAACCGGGGTGCAATCGGCGGGGAAGATCAGTGGATGAACTCAATCGGGTTGCGATATTTTCCTCCTGGAGCCTTATGGAGAAGCTGAAAAGATGCAGGAGATTGAATACAGACGAAATCCAACCGGAACATGCATGTGATGAGGGATCCGGAATCATGCAGTTCAACGAACTAATGCTCGAGTTTTCGTCACATCTCAACCGAGTAACGACTGCATGAATGACGGAGAAATCCGCGGATTCATATGCATTTCATTCAATAATTAGTGGGGACTTCAATGTCCATGTCTCAACAAACAGATTCAAGTGGTTTCCGCGATCTGGTTCGCGGTCTAGCTGTGATCGGATAATGGTGTCCGTCCACAGAGCACTCAGTTCCCTCGTCGTCGGAAAAAGCCGCCAGAGAACGAATGATATTGCCCCTATATGCTTCCTGAAACCCCCAACTCACGCAATCCGGATGATTCGTGCTGTGCAGGAATTTTGTGGCGGCTGTTGAACTAACTAGTTTGTGCGGATAGCACCTTCCTATAGCTAGTATGCGAGATTAGGACAGTACTAAACCTCACCATTTCATCTATGACTCGAGAAACCGAATAAAAATAGTGGAGTTGTGCCAAACTTTTGTCTGTGATAGTAGTACAGCTGTGACAGTGTTTTTTCGCCGCATGTGAACCCCTAATAACTAATGACAACTTTCACGGATATAGCGCTCTAACCGGTATCTTGTAGAGTAGAGTCCGGAATATAGAGCCTGATAAAGCTGAACGCACGCCCCGACAGTCTACTTCAGCCCCAAAACTCCGAGCCGTTTCCGAGACAACAAGCATCGCTATTTTTAGAGCTATCGTTGGCATTGCTTGCACACCAACAATGAGCATCAGGGTGGACAAAGAGGAGAGTGAGTTGAAGGAACTGGAGACGATTCTTCAGGTGAATTCAAGAAATAAAAGGACAATATCTGTCAGGAGTCGCCGGCGAGGTGATCGCAGCCTTGTTGGGCTACTACGGAAAAATAAAGTTCAAGCTTCTTCAAGCTTTCTCGGTTCATGCAGCCAAGCGATCTACCACGAGTCGCAATTTTCCAGCGCTTCTACTGGGTACAGACGCGAGTGCTTTTTTTGTTTAGTGCATTCGCCGGTATCATTTCAAGGCTGCTGACGACGACTTTCTCCGCTTCTGCAACCGCAGTTGGTTGGATCGCGATTGTGTTCACGTGAAGTGAACTGCTACTTCCATAGATCGGAGTCTGGAACATAACACGCTCAAAACCTAGGACGAATTGTTTACATACGATTTGCTGTGTTCCGGGTATTACGGCTGATATGGATCTCACTTATGAGATTAATTGCTGCCTGGGAGGACCCCAGTCGTCCGCCCGCCATACTCAAGGTAGTCGCCCGCCCCGCAGAGAGGCTGTTCAACGTGTGACAAGAAATATTAACCAATTGTAAATGCCGCGTGAGAGTACTTGTCTCGTACGTCACCGCTGGCATGTAGATCCATGATCTAAAAGTAGGGATCCAAACCTGCGGTCTTTATTATGCGCATGCTGGGGTCTGTGCTAGCTAGGCTTGTGCCACTTTGACGTGCTGCAATGTAATGGACCTCAGTGATCGCCTCCACAGGTAGAGTAAGCTACAGCAAGCCATGTACTCTTACCTATCCAGTAATCAGCACCGTTTACGGCTGGGTCCCGGACGCGCGGCCTGACAAAAAGAAGCAGCGAAATTGGATATATTTTTCTTCATTCTTCCCCCCTCTCTCTCAAATTTCTCTTGGCTCTGCTGAGAATATGGGAATTTCGCTATTAGCACGATGATCCAAAAGTCCCATCAATGGTCTTGGGCCGCTCTCATTCGCTTGCTCGGGCTACCGAGGAAACGGTTCCTGCTGGCCGGCATAGTTACTGCCGTCGTATTGGTGTACACTTTCGACAACTTCAGTAATTCGGATATCTCCCGCCTCTATATTCCCACGGCGACGAATAAGTATTCTTCCGATAAGACGCCGTCGACGACAATACCACCGTTGAAGAATCAGAATGCCGGAAGTACCGCTCAGAGCCTTGCGCATCCGATCCCCGTTCTCATGTCCTCGGGACAGACGAAATGGAACTCGATGCTGAAGAAACAATCTCAGACACTCTCGGCAGCGGTTAGGGAATACAAACGTCGCTACGGTATGGCACCTCCAGATGGCTTTGACTTGTGGTTTGAATACGCCAAGAAGGAAAAACATGTGTTGGTCGACGAATACGACGAATTGATGATAGCACTCGGACCATTACGGAAGATCGGCCCAAAAGAAGTCAGGAGGAGGGCGGAGTTACTGCTCAGGCATGGATTCCATCATTCGTTGGGCGGGTTGGCTGTCGGTGGGGAGGATGTGTTTACGTATGTTGAGGATCCGGAGAAGACGAAGACCAAAAGCAACATAAAGATAGACGAGGACTCGGAGATAATACCACACGATGGTGGCTACAGAACCGCAGGCCTCTTGGAGATGTTGGAGCCTGTCACGGATATCCTGAAGGGAAAAATAGCACAATGGCCCTCTTTTATGATACCAGTAAACGAGCTAGCCGAGGCTAGGATTGTGGGAGGGGATGATTCAGTGTGGGGAACGGATGCGCTGAAGAACACGAAGAAGACGTATACGCCTAGGGACTTGTTTCATGAACACGAGAGAGGGTCACGGACCTTGGCCAACGATCTGGTGAAGGCTTGCGGAGAAGGTAGTAATCTTGCAAAGAGGGGAGTGAACACCAGATTCGAGTTTGGAATCGAGGAAGTTGTTGGTGCGGTTGGCGGCGGTCTTGATGGGGAGGGGAGGAATCCTGATTTTGTGGTGGACCCAAATGTTGATAATGACATGTGTGTGCGTCCAGAGTTGATGACGGTCAGTCTCTCTTCTCAGATGGAATGACGTCGCTAACTGTTGGCATCTAGGTCCATGGTGTCTTTAGAGGTACCCAGTCAACAACGAGAGGCCTCTTTCCGATGCTCTCTTACGGAAGACCAAGCGCGTTCAGTGACATCCCCATTCCCTCACGATACCAGTGGGACGAAGATGGCTCGTATGAATACAATCCTCGCGATGGAATCCCCTGGGACCAAATGCATCCTGCTATTTACTGGCGCGGAGAGCCAAGCGGTGGTGGGCATGGAGACAAATATTATGGCAGTGTTAGTATCTAACTCCTTCTCGCATGGCTGGAATCTAACATCACAGATGCATCGCCACCGTCTGGTCGCACTCGCAAACCCTGTTCACTTCAATGTGAATGTCACGCTCACTGGCGCATCTAAATCAGGTCGTCTAGTCCGAACCATTGAGCCTGGATTCATGGCACAAGCTTTAACCAACATCACCTTCTGCGAGATCACCATGTGCGAAATGTTTGGCTGTGATTTGCCCACCATATTCCCCTTCGGGCCGAGGAAGTCATTCGGGGAGGCGTGGAAGAATAAACTCGTCATTGATTCGGATGGGTGGGGTCCTAGTGGGCGCTGGAGGGCGCTAGTGGCAAGTCAGAGTGTGGCTATCAGAAGCAGTGTTTATAGAGAGTGGTTTGTTCAGAGAATGGTGCCGTGGGTGCATTATGTGCCTGCTTCGGTCGGGCTGGGTGATTTGTGGGGGATATTGGGATACTTTTTGGGGACGGCAGATGGAGGAGTAAGTTTCATGCCCCGAGACGGGAACGTAAAAACTAAGTGGAGCAGGTTCCCCATGATAACGAGGCAAGGAAGATTGCAGAACAGGGATCAAAGTGGGTAGAAGAGCATATGCGGAAGTAAGTTGACATGATAATCACTTGAGGGGTGATACATTGCTGATTCTAAAAATAGGAACGACATGACGGTGTATTGCTTCCGGTTGGTGTTGGAGTTGAATAGACTTTTCAACGGGGATAAATGGGTTTATAAATCATGAGGGATACATATTGGCGTTTTTGGAATTAGAACATTTGGCATTTGGGTTGTACTCGATCAGGAGGAAAGTACAGCAGTGCAGACGCCATCTTTTTGGTGGCACTGGCAGCGGAGAGCCACTCCCGAAAGTGCATATACTTCCCCCCTGTACCGACTACAAGCGTGGAAATGGGTCTAACGTTGCATATAAAATTTAATCTGGATTCTTCAATCATGTTTTCTCGTGCCCAGACTTAGGTGGTTGGCGTAGCGCGCCTGTTGAGCCTCAAATCCTCGCAGGCTCGACTCATGCGCTACGCCAGCTAGCTTCTGCACTAGCGAGGTACGAGCTTAGGGCAGAGCGTCTGGGCACGAGAAAACAAATCATGAAGCTTCGAAAAAAAAGCGCGCATTGAAGGTTGAAACTCTGGCGTCGAGTGATATCTGTGATGCGGAATTTTCGTGTCGTCTTGGCAAACGCGTTGTCCAACTTAACGCAACTGACTTTCGCTCTTCTCACTCAGCGTATGTCTAATCCTGCCAGCAGGTCTTACTTGAGCAACCGGGAGGCTCACGGTTGTCCCTATCGCCACTTCTCACTCGACAATTTGAATGTGCTTTTCGCGCGGCAGATGGATAATTATAACCGACCTCCCTATCCTCAGAGGCGTAAAAGAAGATGTTGAGGCGACAAAATATTATATGGCATATAATCGAGTGTTTGAGTACGCGCATAAGGAGGAATTGAAGAGGGAGAAGGAGAAGGAGCGCTCGGGTCCTGCACCTGTGTTACTATGACCCATCCGAATGAGTACTTGGTGAGCAGTTGGGGATTGAAGAATCTGGTTGGAGTCACGGTGAGAGGTAGAGCGGGGACTAGGAGGGTGGAGGTGGACATGATTGGAAGTGGTGCAAGGGTGAGGCTCTAAGGATTTCGTCACACATAAGATCCTCAACTAGAGACCTGCACCGCACTACAGAAACGAGCACAAGCCACTTTTATCTTCACCCCCCATCTTCCGTCTCATGGTTTACCGGAACCACTTCGAAAACCAAATCTTCCACAATTACAACCACAATCATTTGCTACTCTTTCCGAACGATGGCTACGGTCTAGTAGCAAGCTCAGGAAAAACCCGAAACACCGTCCTACCCTTCGAAGTCCGACCCCACTGCCTCAGACTCTCCTTCCTCCTCCACTACCGCCTCAGCCTCAAAACTATCTCTTCTTCATCTTCTCCTTTGGCTTTGTCGACTGAATCATCTGAACAAGCCTCACCACAACAACTATCGTCGCCCAAAGATCACTTCCGCAACTTCTACAGTGCAAACCTTCCTCCAAGCCCACTACGCCACCACTACACGGCTGTCTACCCTCCCCCACTGCCACCCCACCATCCCCCAGCTCTCTGAGAGCACAGGTTAAGTCTTACATTCCCACGATTGCGAGTTAACGGAATCTAAACTCCCGGCCTGCCTAGGTCGACCGTCTCCGACCAGCTCCTGAGCAGCTGAGCTCCTGGCCAGCCCAGATCGACCGTCTCCAGCCAGTTCCTACCAGTCAGCTCTCTACGAGCACAAGTCCTCTCTTTACATCCTCACGATTACGAGCTCCCCTAAACAGAGTCTCGGCTCCTAACAAGCCCAGATCAACCTTCTCCAACCAGCCCAGATCGACCGCCCTAAATGCTGTCTCTAAGTTCACCTCCAAATACCGTCTCCAAGTGCACTTGAGTACCGTTCTCCGCAAGCCCAGATTGTTCGTATGTACATATATAGATAGACATAGTTAGAGAATAGATGCCGTCTAGCGAATGTTTCGTGATCATGAAATTGGAACTATAAAATCGAGTATCCGTATAAACGAGACGAATTATTCTGGACACAGATCTGAGTGAGACGAATAAGTCTGAGCGACTGAGCACAGGATGAGTGGAAAATTCTCACTCGAGCGCACGGCTAGTTCCGCTTCGGCGCGAACTCATTTTCCCGATAGGCTCCACCGAACTCACATTTCATAGCCGTCGGCGCAACCGCTCCATTCTGTGCCCTCGTCCTCGCCACACTCACCCCCACATTCCTTTCAGCCTCAAAGCCCACAACTTCCGCCGACCACCAATCCAGGATGATACGACCTTCTCCGATCCCGAGTTCCAGTCCTCACTTTCTTCTGCATCCACCGACGAGCTAGAGATCTCGGCATTTGACTTCCTTCCTGTTCTCGTGACAACGCATATCAGCACCGCGGAGGTGATATCGCATGCGGGGGCCGGGAGCATTCTGGATGCGCTGAGGTGGGGAAGAGATTGGTAGTTATTGAGAATGCTGCATTGATGGCCGGGCATCAGAGAGAGCTTATTGAGGAGTTGCAGGGGCAGAGGTGTTTACTGGAGGACGTGCGGAGGAGCTGGTGAAGGCGGGTAGAGGAGGATATGGTGGTGGAGAAGGTAAAGGGGATGGGGGCGGGGGTAAGGGCGTTGTGGTCATTCCTCACATCGGCGCCCTCTTTACAGTTCTCTTACAACCCAGCTGCAATAACTATGTCTTCTTCACCCCTAGCCAGCTCCACTCGCAACAGTGCACCTGTGACGAATGATGACTTTGCGAAATTGGCGCTCTAGATCATTGATCGAGAAATGCTGCCCTTCACTCCCAAGCAAACATTCGCTGACATCCTGTCTGTCGATAGCGACTAACATGCACCAGATTTCACCACGACGGTAGACAGCTATTGCTATTAGGCTTACTTCCCCGGCAATCTCGGCGAACTGTTTGCCAGAAAGCTGAACACCACTGACAATAAGCCAATTCACATCAAAACTGATTCCGAGGACATCCTCCTCACACTACCTGATGGTCGGATGGTGAGACTCCGTGTTACTGCTCGCTACTCCCATCGCCATAATACCGCACACGCATTCCTTGTTTACATCAATGAAAATACCCTTGGATTTCTCAAGGAAAGTTCGGCGAGAGCCTTACGGCAGAGCAATACACGAAGGCACTATTGATGAGGCGGACTTGGCCAGGAACTCGCAGGAGGTTCCTAAAGCCCCGTTCACGGCATATCGCCAGGTCTTGAATTTCGACAGTGCTGCGGAATTCGACGGTTTCATAAATACTATGCTTGAAACGGCCCCGACAGGGCAGCGCACCCGGAAACAAAAGAGTGTGATGTTGCTGGGAACTACAAAGCAGCAACTAGAGACAACGGCATGGTCGTCACCAGATATTGTACTTCTCTTAGTACGAGACTGGACTATCAACAAAGGATAACGAGACATATGAAATTACGTGGTATCCGAAATCAATTGTTTCGCGGTTTAAAGTGATCGTGAGTGGGGATTGTTGAACAGTTACAAGCATCCATTCCGGGCGAAGCTCCCTCGGTGTTCGCTGCACCTGAAGATAGTTCGAGATTGTGTCTTCGTCGTATACGCCCGTGACTTCGAGTTTATGGATCGCGCCCGAAACCTCAGAGATGGGGACATTAGCGAGGTTGATTGGGCCTTGAAGGTTGGGTTTCGCCATTCTGAGTGTAACAGCGAGTTGAGCATGACGTTGAGGATAAAGGATGTGGGTATGTATGTGTGTTTGATTTTGAAGGACGGTTGGGTGGTTGGTGGGTAAAACGCATCATGAGGAAAATTGGAGGAAGAAGAAGCAAGATTCAGTAGTGTAGGGGTATCATGGGCGCTTGCCATTGGCAATTCTGCGCCCGACCCGGGTTCAAATCCCGGCTGAATCAGTATTTTGCGCGTGTGTAATGTCTTTTGACCTGGCTAGCTGGTTGGGCTTGCGATGGGTTATACTGTATTACTCAGTGGTCCGGACGTCAGCAGTCATATGGGGGTGTCCGGTCAGACAATTTTATGTACTTGTCAGCGTCAGCAGGCCAGTGTCCCGTGGGTTAAAGCCTGTCAGTATTGTACTATCTAACAAGCCGAAGGGCATTCTGAACAGTTCTTCTCACTGCAGATCCACCCTTTACACCACCTGTTCTGGCAGGAAATGAATCAGGATTGGAAGACGATTCCCGTGAAATGGGGACCCTCTCAACAAAGGAATAGAGAGGCCTGAGTGCACTGGTGGTCCTAGCTTCATCACCATGTCCGGTCAGTGAAGAGCTGTCAGTAACGACCGTCCGATTGAAAAATACTTGTCAGTACCAGTTAGTGTCCGAACCATTGTGAGTAGTACAATATTCAGTGACGGTTCACTTCACCTGGAAGTACAAGACTGAAAGAAAGAAAATTGATGAAGAGAAGACAAGAATGTAGTAAGGTGTAACTATTGTACACTCCATCCCGGCCTCGAGTTACATTTTCTGGGTGGGATTCTGGCGAGTGATCTACATGTACAGTGTTTCTGGTGTAAAGAAGTCACGGCGCTCTCAAAAGTCGCTGGATGGCGGGTTTCTGTACTCTTACACCTCCCCAGACTTGCTTTCCCCACCATCACACCCTCATTGTCTTCCTATAGGCACAATAGGCGGATATAGACTGACGGTTGCACTTGGTCGAGGAATGGAATCCGAATGTCTATTGAATGTTTTAAAGTTGAAGTGCGAGTGGTAGTTGAAGAAATCTACAATTCGAGGTACTGGGCGGAAGCGCACACGAAAAATACGCGCGCATAAAACGTTTATGTGCCAAGCGCTGATTTCTCAATCAATATTCCAGTTGCCCAAACTCCCGCCGGTCTGATTGGACTGTACGACGTCAATCCAGCGACCCCGCCGCAGATCGATCGTGTCATCAAACCTCCAAGCTCAATACAAGAGTGTCATTGCAACGACAACCTAGAGACTCCGACAACTAGCCACTAATACGATATCTTCTGCGATATAAGATCTTTCTTTGAACTTACTAGGAGTTCCCTCATAAGGAAGGCTGGCTAGACTACGCCATGGCAGACGACAAATCCAAACTCGAGTTTTTCTCCAAGATCGATGAGTATTTACCCCTCTCTTGACGGCCGATAACGCAGCTAAAACCAGTCCGGGGCAACTAGACTCTTCGATTCCGACACCTTCACCGATCTCACAATTGCTGTCGGAGAATCCAAGTTTCGCGTCCACCAGAACCTCTTGAAGATTCGAACGCCGTTTTTCGCGAATGCTACAAAGCCTGGCGGGTTCTCCGAGGCAAAAGACAATGTTGTCACCATCCAGGAACACAGTGCACACTCAGTTTGGAGGTTTCTGAAGTACTGCTACACGGGAGACTACCCCGAAGAGTCTAATGAGCTGGCGTTGGGAGAAGGTGTGTTGCACCCATGTATAAAAAAAACCACATTGATATATCTAATTCACCGAGATTAGAAGATGATCCGGAATATCTGAGACACCTCAGAGTGCATGCTCTGGCCGATATGCTGGATGTTCCTGGCTTGAAGATCCTTGCGGCGAGCCACCTGGAGTCCAGACTGGGCGCAAATTGGGCGGCTGCGGAATTTCCCAAAATCGTTGGTGAGATCTTTTCAACGACAAACAGCCAAGATAAGACTGCTCGCAACGTGTTGATCAAGGCTGCTCGGAATCATCTCTTGGAGCTTTCCGAAAATGACGACTTTAAGACCGTGTTAAGTGAGCACGGCGAGTTCTCGGGAGGGCTGGTGATGGATTTCCTCAGTCGGGATTGCAATTTATGTGCTTGCGCAGTTAAAATGAACCTAGTATATTGCGGTGCTTGCTGTCATTACCATCATAGTAATTAAAGTTGCTACCAGCGGGGTTCGGCATTTTGTTGTCCAGCTACCTAGTGCTGATATTCATATATAATTTGGTGGTACATTTTCAAACTCAATTTATGCAGTTACGTAACAACACTTTCTTCTTGCGGACTGGTGAGAGTGTCGGGCAGCCGAAAATATCGTATAAAACCGTGTGATACCTATACCGAATGAATGAGTGCACATGTCTATGCTTAATTGTATTTCAGTGGTATCGTGATATCGATTAAACTTTGGTAGTCAATTGGACTAAAGTGGGATATTGACTGCTACATACTTAAGTATTAAGGGCTATGTGCATCGTGTTTTCGTCTTTATAAGTACTTAAATCATAAAGTTCCCCCACCCTTTTGTTACCCCCCATACCTCTGAGATCTGAGCATCCGTCACTGTCCAGCCCTAATATCCAAGAGGTGCTTTCTTTGGCCGTTTTTGGAGTGGTCCATTGCATGTCAAGCGTTTAGGTATCTTCTTTCCCAATAAAAACACAAAATCAACTATGGCTTCCGACAAGACTAGACTAAAATTTCTTGATACATTCGCGGAGTGAGTATTGATTGCTTACTATCTGAATTATTAGTCACAAGCTGATGCGGATTAGACTTCTCAATAGCTTGAAGCATTCTGACATCACTATACGCGTTCAAACTGTTACATTCCAAGCCCATAAAGCCATTCTTAGAATACGGACCCCTTTCTTCGCTAACGCAACCCTACCAGAGAATGGATTCATCGAATCGAAAGAGCAAACCGTTATTCTTTAGGAGTACAGTCCTTACGCCGTCTGGAGGTTCTTGACGTACTGTTATACCGGAAATTACTCGGAAGATTCGGATTGTCTAGTGATAACTACAGACGAAGGTTTGTCCGTAATCGCTAGGTGGAACACCAACGTTTGCTGAATAGATGGATAGATGATGGTTACACACATTTGGTGCACCCCCGAGTTTATGCGCTGGCCGATATGTTGGGGGTAGAAAGTCTCAAGCTCCTCGCTGTGAAGAAGCTTCGAAAGCAGTTTGAGAGGGACCAGGTCGAGGTAGAAGCATATCCAGCGATAATCAGGGAGGTTTATTCTACTACTGGTACGCGCAATAAGCAGATTCGAGAGACGGTGGTTGTGCCTACGAGGCAACATGTGGAAGCGCTAGTAAAGGATGAAGATTTCAAGGAGGTGCTTTCTGAGTACCCGGATTTTGCGACTGATCTGGTGGCGAGCATATATAACTATCCGCAGTGTAAGGTTTGTAGACGTCGTCAGAGCAGGCTCACGTGCATTCATTGCCCGTAGTACTAGGGTCAGTACCATTTAACTGGCTTAGTTTGCATTCGCATTTTAGATCAGATGCGGCATTTGGTCCGTCACTTTCTTTTTTGGTGACTGAGATATTGCAAAATACTCATTTTGGCCCTGAAATATGCGAATTCCAAAATGCGCTCTTAGTGTTTGATAGTTATTCCTAGGTCAAATCTACTGGCTACATTCAAGGTCCTTCTCGTGGTCCTGGAACCCCATATTCACTGGGCGTTTGGTCTCAAGACGTCTGGTACCGAACATCCGGTGCTCATTTCGGGCAGAAAAGTCGTATCGCACCATTCCAGCGATGTGACTTTGTAAATTATGATGGGGCGTGGCTCGCGGCTCGGTACTAAGTACTTCGGTGATTGGAATTTATTAGAACCGCCTCTGTAATACGTTCAAAGGATTTCGAAGTTCAAAAAAATTAAGTCCCAACATGAGTGATTACCCAAATGCTCGCCCGAACGCAGATAGAATCCTCCAATACTCGTGCCCAAACACTATCTAGAAGAGCCAACACGACCTGTCAAACTTGGTGTGCTATATCATGCATGCAATGATCCCAATCGGTCGATTTCGGCTGGCACGCACCTGACTTGCTCCAACGTCGGCAGACAACACATCGCTGGACTAGTATCGATTCTGCGAAAGATCATTCTTTGTCCACTTTTGAATCATAGACAACTCTACAAAACTTACAGCCTCTAGACTATCTAGACGCCCATCACATAGTTCTAGTTTAAAGACACAATTAAGCATACACTCTGCTTACCTTATCTATCGCCAATCGTACACGATTTATGCCGGATATACGGGCCATGGGCGCCCTGGGATCAACAATGGCGGACGACTCCTGGATCCGGATCGAATTTCTTGACGAATTTGAAAGGTACGCCACAATCATTTTCCAGAGATTACAACTCGCTAACTGGACACGACAGTCTCCTCAAAAGTGGAGACTATTCCGACCTGACCATCACCGCTGGCGACACAAAGTTCCGCGTCCACAAAGCAATTATCGGGCTTCGCACCTCCTTCTTTAGCAAGGCCACTGATCCTCAGAACGGGTTTTCCGAGGCACAAAGCAATGTCGTCGCAATCGAGGAACACAGTTCTCATGCAGTATGGAGGTTTTTGACGTACTGTTACACGGGAGAGTACAAGGAATCGAGCAATCCGACGATGGGTGAAGGTTGGATCAATTTAATTCCCGTGATTGTGGGAGTATCGTTGCAGCATGGCCCGTCCACTTACTGAAATATCAGAGTTAGAAGACGATCATCCCTCGGCAAAACACCCTCGTGTCCATGCTTTGGCTGACATGTTGGACGTTCCCAAACTGAAAAAATTGGCAATAAAGAAGCTGAAGACTCAGTTAACGAACTGGGTCGCGACAGACTTTCCAGCTATGGTTAAGGAGACTTACTCTTCAACCACGATGCAGGATGGGGGAATCCGAGATTTGTTGGTTACAATATCGAAAAATCATATTGATGAGCTGCTGTTGATGGAAGATTTCAAAACTGCAATGGAAGAGTTTGGGGAGTTTTCGGCGGCGTTGGTGGTTGCCGTTAGTGGTAGGGCTGTTGAGAAGATCGTCGAGAAAGTCGTTGAGAGTAGATGTAGTTTTTGTGGTAAGACTGGAGGGTCTGTTCGTCGCTGTAACCATTGCTACTAGTTAACCGAGCTATGGAATAGCCACGAGCTCGCAGTGAATATAAATACCCAAGTCTCGGATTTCCCTTCTCGCTCTAGATATACACATATCCTTCGACCTGTTGGCGAACTCACCGGTTCGCGAACTGGATGGGCTAGCTTGCTCTTAATCCACGTAGTCCTCTCCTGAATCTCCTCCACCCCCTGCACATTGCTCGCTAGATGTAGCTTTTAGTTCGCCCGCATGTATGTTAATTTCTCCGACTCGTTAGAACTCTCACTTCCACCACCGTAATCCTAAGATTCCTAGGCCATTAAAGAGTTCTCTGTTGCTCATTTGAGTGAAGGGCTGAAGGTTTCATAGCGTCTCTTAGCGATAGCAGATTAAGGATTGATGTTTGGTCTCAACGCAGCTGCAACGCCGAGTATCCAGATCTTTTTTCATTGTAGGAGATGAAAAAGTAGAGAAGCAGCGCATGTGCGAGCGCCTAATATACGCCTAAACGGAAGCTTTCGCGCTTAGTTCTACAACCAGTCTTCGGCATACTCCATTCAACACTCCACCGAACATGCTAGCACCATGGGCTCGGCGGCCCCACCCCACTATCATTGGCGATAGCTTTTCCCATTCCGGTCGGTACGTGTTATTCACAAGCTGGCTTCTGGGGGTGCGGCACGTCCGAGATGTGAAACGTACTTAAGGTTATCGCATCCCCACACAGCTACGGAATCCCCGCCCCGAGAACCTTAGCGAGTCTCGTTATGTCCTTAAAGTGCTAGACGAATTTTCGATTGGAGGTCCAAATGGGTTCGTACTGCTGCACTGCCACTGAAGCGCTTAGTCCAAATCCCAGGCGTATGAAGCGGCTTCATGAGGATGGTCACGATACCAAGGAAAGTTGCGAGGGAGCTCGCTGAGAGCGAGTATCTTCACTCTTAACGGTTGTGCAGGAGTGAATTGTTGCGAGCACCCACAAGACCATTGCCCTCACTACTCAATGTAGAATGTATGTGGCGTGAAATATGCAAGACTCCAAATCTGTCGCCCTACAGTGTCATCCCAGCAAATATGATCCATCATATGAACGAACAGCAACCGACCCAGCCGCCCCTACCTCCAATGCCAACACAATCGCAAAATACATCAACAGTAACAGATCAATAGAGAGACTTCTGATTTCTGCAGCTATTCGGTAAGCTGAATCCAGCGCTACATCATCAAACGGGGCTCGCTTCGTCCGCCTAGGACTAAATCTGATGCTACAGAGCCATGGCAGACGATCAATCCAAGCTAAAGTTTCTTGCCAAACTCAACGAGTTTCTGCCCCGCTGCTATATCTCGCGCCAGGATCTCTACTAACACCACAACAGACTCTTCAACTCCGAGACGCACTCCGACCTGACTATCGCCGCTGGAACCACTGCCAAATTTCACGTTCACAAAGCACTCGTCGGACTGCGCACTACCTTCTTTACCAACGCCACCAAACTTGAGAACGGATTCTCTGAGGCAAGGGATAATGTCGTTACTATCCAGGAGCATAGCGCGCATGCGGTTTGGAGGTTCCTAGCGTACTGCTATTCTGGTGACTACAAGGACGAAAGCAACGCGGCATTAGGGGAAGGTCAGTTTGGAGCCATCACGAAGTTTTCTTGTGCACGTTACTAATTTAATGCAGAGGATGATATCCCATCATTCAAGCACCCCCGAGTCTATGCTCTCGCGGATATGCTGGATACCCCCGACCTCAAAGTACTTGCCACCAGGAAGCTGCAGATGCAGCTGAAAAATTGGGTCGTTGCAGATTTCCCGGCGATGGTTAGAGAGCTCTATTCCACGACCAACAAACAAGATAAAGAAATACGAAGTGCCTTGGTTGCAGCAGCTAAGGACCATATCGATGAACTGCTAAAGATGGAGGAATTTAGAGAAGTGATCGAAGAGTTTGGAGAGTTTACGGCCGCTCTGTTGGTTGTAGTCAGGACACTATCTCCCCCACCTTCCCCATCTTCCCAATATGCCCCATTTTCGTATACTCCACCTCCTCCCCAATTTCTCCCATCTCCCCCACTTCCCCCCCCACCCGGCCGCTGGAGATGAAGTGCAATTGTGGTAGCCTTTTTGCGGGAGCTGTTAGTAGTCTCAGAGCGTGGTACAAAGTTTTTAGTAATACGGTTTTGGGTTGGAGAAAGATGCAGTGAGATATCTGACGTCTCATTTGATATTTATTTAGAGGCGCTCGCATTGCATTGTGCGAGACAACGATCGAGACAAACTTACATCCTATACATGTTATTCCCAAGTCTTCGTCGCCCACGAGCTACTTGTGGATGGCTAGTTTACCACTAGTACGTGTTCCTAGTATATTAGTCCTGCTATTGAGCATCCTGTTGGAAGATTTCAATGCAAAGAAGGCCTCGATACCTGATGCTGATTGTGATTGGAGGCTCTGGTTGACCGGTCCCCGATTGGGATTCATGCAAGACAACAAACACTTGCCCCGCACGAAGCACAACTGAGTCACAATCAACCTCCAATTCATCAACAGAGAGCAGATTCCCAGGCAACTGATTTCACTAAACTACCGCCAGTGTTGATACTTCACTAATCTTGATATCTCTTCGCCTTCATCTTTTGCTCTCTTTACCACCCCGAAACGTAAGCAACAATCACCATGACTTACGACGAATCCAAGCTTGAATTCCTCAAAAAGTTTGAAGAGTGAGATCCGCATCCCTCTCGCACGTTGCTTCCTGACTAAATGCAAACTCACTAGACTCTTCAATTCCAAAAGCCACTCAGACCTCACGATCGCCGTCGGCAATACCAAGTTTCACGCCCATCAGAACATCTTGAAGCTCCGCACATCCTTCTTCGAAAAAGCTACAGATGAAGCAACTGGATTCGCTGAGTCAAAAGATAACACTGTCACTATCGAGGACCACAGTACTCACGCTGTTTGGCGGATTCTGAAGTACTGTTATACCGGTAATTACAGCGATGAGTCCAATAATCTGGCGCTCGGGGAGGGTTTGTTTCCACTATTTAAGCATTGAAATGGGTGTAAGGGCGCTGCTGATGTGTTACTGTGTAGAGGATGATCTTGGCGCCTTGAAGCACTGCCGTGTCCATGCCCTCGCCGATATGCTAGAAATTCCGGCCCTCAAAGCTATCGCGGCGGCGAAACTCGATATAAAACTCTCCACTGACTGGGTAACCGCCGATTTCCCAGGCATCGTCAAGGAGGTATATTCCATGACCAATACCAGAGACCATGAAGTGCGCAATGTGCTCATTCGGGCCACAAGGATACATCTCAATGAACTGTTGGAGGTCCAGGAATTTAAGGATGTTATGTTCGAATTTGGGGAGTTTTCTGGCGGGTTAGTGGTGGATGGTCAGACGAGTAAATGCGTCACCTGCGCTGCATCTGTGCCACAGGTGTATTGCTACAACCATCAGACGAGTAAGTGCGTCACGTGCTCGGCGTCTGTGCCGCAGGTATATTGCAACAGCCACCATCAGACGAGTAAGTGTACCTTGTGCTCGTCTACGTCACAGTTGTATTGTGCGACATGTGCCCTTCAGACGAAAAAATGCCCCTCGTGCACGTGTATGGTGCAGATTTATTGCAATAGCTGTCGCCATAATCATTAGATTGCAGGGGTGGTAGCAGCGGTGGGTTTGGCTCTGACTGTTATGAGGTGGAAATATGTACACTCCTGTGGATAGGTGTTCGGATTAATCGGGTTTGAAAAGAAGGTCAGGTTCTTTGTTCTAAATATAGAACTTTAACTGTGCAATCACTATTCGCTCTCTTTGGGACAGCTAGAATCTCTATTCTCTATCACCGTAGCCAATGTCAGTATGCGTGTTTTGCGCTTGGAGATAGTGCCGAGGCCTTGTGGTGTTTATAGCTTGAAGGATGTGGTTTGTTTGAACCTAGCGGTGTGATTCCACAAATGCCATGCATGGTATTTCGTGGTTCCAGTGTTGGCTTCTGGACTGGGGATTGGAACCACGTCAGTTCTGCAGAATGAAGCGGTGCTTTGGCCTGCCGAAATCCCTGAGGAACCTTTGTGGTGGACTGGGTTTCTATCAGACGACTTTTGAACGCGTGCGCAAAATATAGCCGTTCACAGACTATTGGGCTCGAGAAGCAGTGCCCTGCCAGCAGGCGAAAATGTGGGAGTGGGGAGCACTTACTCTTCCCGTCCATGCAAGGATTAATTGGAAGGGAGCCGCAACTTAAACAAACGTCATCTCTACTGTGACTTGTCTTGCTTCAATTATGTATCAACGAGACCAAGACATGCATTTATACATCCTGAATCTCTCAAAAAGAATTTTCTTCATGCGGGCCGATATGTTGTGTATTTTGAGTGAAACCGCGGAACTTTATCGCACAAGCGTCATAAATTCCCTGACGTCGAATTTCTTTTCTCAAGATCAACGCCACCAGAGTGCAACCGCCTCCCACCTTGCAAGGAACTCCAATCCGCTTTCGCGAGCATGCTTTCTTCGCTATGCACTGCAAAGCGTGTGGTGCACTCGCGACAATTGTTCCTCTCTCCTCGAGTATTGTTTAGCCCTACAGCGTCACCGCTCGTTGGGTGCTGTCGGAGATTCGCAAGTGTTGCGACGACACCCCAATCAGACGAAGCAACAACCTCCGCCCTCAGACTTTCTGGTACACCCCTTCGTCGAATCAAGCGGGCTTTCTAACAGTGTTGTGCGCCTAGTACCTTCGGAACGCCGAGAAAACTTAATTGGCGTGCAACAACTCCCCCACCATGTCCGCAGCCAGCTCTTTACCTCCGACCCCCCCGAGCCAGACCTGGAGCTCTTCGAACTCGCCAAAAAGCATCTTCAACAACACGACCTCTTCGGAAAAAACAACGATGACTCGCCACCGATCTCGTTCGATCTTCCTCGACTACGGGGTAACACTCTTGATGAGCACTTCCAAAAGCTCGGTAGAGAGGCTTCAGAGCCGTTCTTACAATACGCAAAGGTGTTTGCATCTGTGGCTATACCGGAACCTCCGAAAAGATGGAAGAAGCAGAGTGGATGGATGAAATACAACCTGGATCGAACTACGGAGAAGGTGGATTATCCTGACGAGAAGATGCTGGTGTTTGATGTCGAAGTGCTGTATAAGCAGTCGCCGTTCGCAATTATGGCATGTGCAGCATCCCGGAATGCGTGGTACGCATGGTTGTCACCTTGGCTACTTGGAGAGAGTGAGTCGGACCGGCATTTGATACCACTCGGGAATCCGGAGGAGCCGCGGATTGTGGTGGGACATAACATAGGATACGATCGGGCACGGATTGCGGAGGAATATAACATCAAGCAGACGAAGAATTCGTTCCTGGATACAATGTCTCTACATGTTGCAGTAAATGGAATGTGTTCACAACAGCGACCAACATGGATGAGGCATGCAAAATCCAAGGCGAAGATGGAGAAGTTGGCTGCAGGTGTCGCAACTCCCGAGCTGGCTAACATGCTGGAGCAACACCAGATTAATGAGGAGGAGGAGGAACTATGGGTTGGCCGGAGTTCCATCAATTCTTTACGGGACGTTGCAAAATTTCACTGTGACATTTCCATCGACAAGTCTGTCCGTGATCATTTTGGAACTTTAGATAGACAGGGGGTAGTGGAAAAGCTCGATATGCTTCTTGATTATTGCGCTGCCGATGTTGCAATTTCACACAAAGTCTACAAGGCGGTCCTGCCACACTTCCTGGAGGTTTGCCCTCACCCGGTAAGCTTTGCAGCTTTGCGACATCTCGCCTCCATTACACTCCCCGTCAACCGGTCCTGGGAGAACTACATTGCCAATACAGAAGCTACCTATCAAAAGCTGGCCGCAGGTGTCTCCGAGCGCTTAATAGAACTCGCCAATACCGCATTAACACGCAAGGGCAATCTCGATAAATACAAAGACGACCCATGGCTTAGTCAACTCGACTGGACGATCCAGGAAGTCCGCATGACGAAAGCCCGCATAACGAAACAAGGAGTGGTAAAGGTACCGTCTCGACCAGTTGCCAATCAAAAGATGCCAGGCATGCCAACATGGTACAAAGATCTGCATCCCAAAGCCAAAGGTCCCATGAACCTCACAGTACGTACCCGAATTGCACCTTTACTCCTACGAATGTCCTGGGATGGACACCCTTTGGTCTGGTCAGACAAATTCGGCTGGACTTTTTGCGTTACCCCCGAGGATGCAAAGAAGTATGAAGGCACCCCTGTAGTCCGTGTTAACATGAAAGATGAAGAGAAAAACTTGAATTTACGAGACGATACAACACATGTCTACTTTAAAATTCCCCACAAAGACGGGCCTCAGGCGCGATGTGTAGCTCCGTTGGCAAAAGGCTACCTCCAGTACTTCGAGACTAAGACTTTGTCTTCAGAGTACCCACTGGCTCTGGAAGCTTTGGAGATGAATGCCATGTGTTCCTACTGGATCTCAGCTCGCGAACGGATTAAGTCTCAGATGGTAGTTTATGAGTCCGATGTAAAACTCGGCGTTACTGCTTCAGAAGGTCAACCGGATCTCGGTATTATCCTTCCGCAAATCATCCCGATGGGCACAATTACCCGCCGTGCTGTAGAACGTACATGGCTTACTGCTGCAAACGCCAAAAAGAACCGCGTTGGATCTGAGCTGAAGGCTATGGTGACTGCACCTCCAGGTTACGTCCTTGTTGGAGCAGACGTAGACTCGGAGGAGCTCTGGATTGCTTCTCTCGTTGGAGATGCACAATTCGAAATTCATGGTGGTGGTGCTCTGGGGTTCATGACGCTTGAAGGATCCAAATCCGCTGGAACCGATCTTCACTCCAAAACCGCGAGCATTTTGGGCATCTCAAGAGGTAGTGCTAAAGTATTTAACTATGGCCGAATATACGGCGCGGGAGTAAAGTTTGCCTCAACGCTCCTTCGCCAATTCAATCCTTGCCTTACGGACGCAGAGGCCATAAAAACGGCGCAAAAGCTCTATCACGAGACTAAAGGCGTGAAAACCAACAGAAGTGCGTTGTCCCAGCAACCGTTCTGGAGAGGAGGAACTGAGAGTCTGGTCTTCAACAAGCTCGAAGAGTTCGCAGAGCAAGACAGACCACAAACGCCTGTCCTCGGTGCCACGATTACCGAAGCTTTGATGCAAAAATACATTAGCAAGGGTGGATTCCTTACCTCTCGCATCAACTGGGCTATTCAAAGTTCAGGAGTGGATTATCTACACCTCCTTCTTATTTCTATGGATTACCTGATCCGTACCTATGGTCTGAACGCGCGACTAGCCATCACCGTCCACGATGAAATCAGATACCTTGTCAAGGGGGAACACAAATACAAAGTTGCCTTGGCTCTCCAGGTAGCCAACGTCTGGACCCGTGCAATGTTCGCACAGCAAATGGGCATTGAGGACCTGCCCCAGAGCTGTGCGTGGTTTTCGGCGGTGGATATCGATACTGTCCTTAGGAAGGAGGTGTTTATGGATTGCATCACGCCTTCTCACCCGGAAGCCATTCCGCCGGGTGAATCTCTCGATATTCAAACCCTTCTTAGCAAAGGCTCTGAGGCGACCCTTGATGAAGCAGATGGAACTCCTATCGACCTGGATCACTACGAATATGTACCGCGCACACCAGTAATGGAGACTCTGGGCACGAAGCGCGATAAAAAAATGGCCATGTGGATGTTGAGGGCGCAGATTGCGGGCGATGATAAAGAACTGGATGAGGTAATGAAGGAGGTACGAGCGGAGAAGGCGAAGAGAGTGGCGGAAGGGAAGGCGGCAGACTCGGTATCGTATAAGGAGCAACCGCTAGATCATATACCAGAATATGAGTACTTTCCTTGGACGAATAAGGACCCGATAATGTTCGCCAATTCGAACAAAAAGAATCTAGGGTCGATGGGTGATCAAATGAGGAAGTTAATCAAAGGTAGTAGTGCCCAGGCACTGAAAAATCCGCTGTTGGTGAGAAGAAGGTGGTGAAATGGTTGTGGTAAACGTACTACTAGGTAGGGAAGAGAGGGAGTTGCTGCTGATGTGTAAATGTCTTTATTTTTGCTTTTGGGACGGAGTTTGCGGGGCTGGAAAAAGGATAAGGAAAAATCGGGGTGCTGGATGTAATCATGTACATAGATTTTCTCCTCATAATGTCCCGAAGATATGAATGAGGGATGTATGTGTATGGACTTTTTTTTGTACAACTTAGTTTCTTTGTATATAGGCTTTTGATTAATTGCAATGGGGGAGCGGAGGGAGGGAGTGTTGTAGATGGACGTAATGAGATTGAGATTTCGTACGTTTAATGATTAAGGGGCAGTCATCTGGGATCTAAATTCCCTTACGTTGATGGGATCCGTATGCACTTTCATATTTTTGTGCTAACTATTGTACGATCTGTGACCCGCAATCCCGTCTGTTAATTAGGCACATAAACAACAAATATTGGTAATTCTAGATAGTGGTTTGTGTAGGGGCAGGAATTCAGTAGTCGTGTATGTGAGCGATGATAAATGGAGGTACTCCCGACTCCCCAGTCTCAGCAGTGTGAGGGGTAATATCCTCATGAAAGATGTCTCCCAGTGTGAGCCGCACTACCGCAAAAATCATACTGGATAGATCATCTAAGCTGACCTCATCGTAGACTTCTCTTTGAGACGTAGATAATGTGGTCGGGTTCGCATGCCTTTTTTGACTATAGATGATACGCAAATGTGTTTATGTTTGCGGATGTAAATCTGTCCAAGTTCCAGTGACGGTGCACCTGCAGAACGTACGGGGCCACGTCGTGGTGACGCAGCCGCTCATAAGCGCCGTAGTGGTTGTCGAATGAGGCGGCTGTGTCGCTACTGCCGCTATCGCAGGGTGTGGAACTTGTCAATAGTGGGGCCAATGTTGAGAGTGGAGAGCGCTGCATACGAGCTGGAGGAGCCGCGTCTCGCCGGATAGGCCCTGTATGTGGCCAGGCTCTGACAGCAGAGGTATGTCGTCATTGTCGGGCATAAAGGTGCGGGAATCAATTGCCGGCAGAACGGGACAATTGTGGAGCAGGGAGCGGTCGATAGCGGGATGGTCTTGCTGCAATAAGTCTTCGTGGAATGAGTTTGCGGGATACAGAGGAAGGGGATAATAATTGCGAGATACTAGATAGTTGAGGTTGCTCCAAAATCGGGCGCGGGAGGACCGGAACTGGGCTGCTGTTTCCGTCCAATATCAAGGGGTCGCATGGTAATCATGGTACTTACCAGGGATTGCCGCGGTTCAACGCAGACTCAGGAAGTGGAGTATGTGTCGTAGAAGGGTTTAGTGCTGGTGGCTTCCGCAGAACCTATCTAACAGTTTTCTCTCTACACAACTCAGGGCACGGCATCCTATAACAAGAGGACTGCATAAAAGATATAAATGCAAGCTTTGCACGCAAATTAACGTGTTCATATTCTAAGGGGGCTGCGTGAAGCCGAAAAAAAAAATTGAAAGCTTCGTGGACACCTTCACCCAGAACTAATATGTCAATGTGATCTGTTTGTCGCTCTATTGATATTCATTTCGTATTCGTCAATCTGTGAAGACCAGCCGCGGACCCAGTCCATCCACGGATCGGATGGATTCGCGAATGGGCTTAACGAGTCCACCCGAGCGAATTTTTAGCATCACTATCCCCTACACGCTCGGTTTTGTCAGATTTGTTGCTGTTTGTTTGTTTGTTTTAATCATATTGCATTCGGCCGCTACGCGGCCATGGCATATTATATAATGCTACAGAATTCCCCTCCGCTGCCGCTTCCGCGCAAATTAACCCACGAGACCCCAAGAATCTGACAACTCCCGAAAGCCCCAGAATGAAAACCCACACAGCAAAGTTGCGACCGCCACTCTCCCCGGAAAAACTGCACTCTCCCCCATATCACTACTTCAAATTAATTGGCCCCCCTTCCTGGAGGATAACCTGCACATCCCATCATCTGACGACCACCACTTAAAAATTCCTCGCTCACACCTGGCCCAGGGTCTCATTGATGTTATCGCAGTGGAATACCCCAACCGCCTAACTCAGAGGACAATTAGAGAAAGGCAGGGCTCTCGGAGGTCCGGAAATGAGGACTCCCTAGGTCATACACGGCGTGCTGACCATCATTGGGCTTGGCTGGGATGGGGGGGCGGAGGGTGATATTATCATTCCGAGATAATACGTTAAGGCCACTCTTGTAGTTCGTCCTTGCGGTGCCCGAGAAGCGGGTCTTGTCCGTCGTAGTCGGTTCGAAGAGTTTGTACGGAGCGTGTATCTCAGCACTCACGTCTCGCGGGGTTTTTTAGGCAGCCGCTTGACAGAACTTCACTGATACTGCGCTGATAGGCCATGGCTTTGACGCTTCCGGACCTCACGTACTGGTATGTCCACAGGCATGTTGTAGGCTTCGATAACTGGCGTAAGGCGTCGAAAAAGGCGAGTTGCTCCACACAGGGAGACTACCGATCGTCCGTCAATGCTGAGTAGTAAAGAGAGCTTTAAAACAACGAGATACACTTGCAAAAGCAAGCGGACACAGACGAAGGGAAATCGTGAAGCCAAAGTAAAACCCCGCTCCCCCCCAAAGAGGGGAAAGCTTGGCAAAACCAGGCGTTGAGTGTGGTTGTCGAAGGTGTGTGTAGATTTGTTGCTGTTTGGTGTGCGGATCTTGATTAGTTGATTCTTAGTACCTAATGGTACTTAAAAAATTCTTATTAGCTAACCTGATTTGATCGCCATCCCAAGAGGGAAAACGGCAACAAATCTGACCAAACCGAGCGTGTGGGGGGTAGATAAGGGCGAGAGACTATGGCGTTGCTTGCCTAGAAGTGCAATTGGAATGTGAACACAAATACAATGTATGTGTTCCGTCTGGTTGACGAACCACGCCAGTTCGCGAACTTAGGCTAGTTTACAAACTGGATGACGGATATGTAAGTCGCTAAGGAATGAGGCGAATTGAAAAGAGCTTATATAGTTTAGACCTAGTTATATCTCGAAGCAGTAACCATTGCAACCTGATAGCTTGTTCGCTCTGCTCCGCACTCATATCAACATAGCAGTTTACACCAGCAAAATTCAATTTAAGGCCGCAAGTAGAAGGATGTAAGAAGAGAGTTCAAAATATAGAGGTGGTGGTGAAGGCGAGGGATCCAGAACAGAGCACGTTTAGAGAAGCATTTGCCAGAAACTTGTGTTGAGTTCGCCAAAAATGGCCAATTTGCAAGCTTTTTTTTAGTTTACGAACCGGCCTTTAACAGTTCGCGAACTGGCGGGTTCGTCAACTGTACGAAACATGTGTACAGTCCCGGTAAGAAAGTGAGTGACCACCTGCGAACGCCGATCTTATATAACAAAATTATCGGCTTTTATACAAACTACCCTCATTTCAATATATTATACAGAATACCCCTCCCTTCGAAGCTTCCATACAAAAAGTGACGAAGAAAATGCAAAACACAACAACCAGTGATATTATGCCGACCGATGACTTGTGCATTTAGTGGAATCGGTAGGCTATTATTTTGGCATTGTGAAGCTGATCATGAATGATAAAACGAATGGGTAGTGCATTAAATTAGATGACTCCTGACCATGTCTGCAATGACATGAGTCATTCCAAGGTTACAACTATGTATCACTGGCATTTGCAAAGTAATTTGTACATAACAAACCCTAAAATACCTTACTAAAGAGAAGATTATCAGTTGTGATTTCGGAGCCTTTTTTTATCTACAGTTTGTAGATAGCAAGGGTATTCTGTGTAAGGTTTTTGAAATGAGGGTAATTGCATAATACAGTTTCCCAGAGGGGTTGTTTGTATAAAAACCGCAAAATTATAGTGTAAAACAGCATCATTTTACATTTTCTGCTTTGTACGCTCTCCTCCTAGTTTTAATGCGCTTTGGCATATCATCTATCATATCATAAATGTTTTGCCAATCTATCAACTTCCATCTTCCTTTGCGGCGATTTTGTGTTGCGGGATCGGCACTTGCAGCTGGTCACTCGCTTCTTACCGCGACTGTACATACAAAGAATGCATAGCAGGCCAAGGGAATTGCGGTGTTTTCTGCGATTTTCCAATGAAAAAATCCAGGTGCAATTAACTAACCAAAACACCCCTGTTGCAGTTTTCCGCTCGAGATCCACGAAACTAGACCCCATAGTTGGTAAGTTGGATAAATATTTAGCCATTCTTGTTTGTAAAAACCTGATAGATTTCCAAAACGTCAGTTATGATCGTAGAGAGAGACTCTATGCCTATATTTTGTGGTATACCTCTAAGTTCTTTTCTAGTAGACAAATAACATCTTCATGAACTGCGTTTTTAAAATCTCGATCATTCAAGTCTGTAGTCTTCATAGGGCGACTTAGGCCACTGAGACAACGGGATACCGCAAGGCCGTAATTTTCGCTGGCAGCCAATAACTCGCCGATGTGCTGTTGGGCCGTCTGGTATGTGGAATTATCGTTGAATAGGACATCGCCTGTGGTATGTTGGAGGCATTCAATACCCTGTCCAAACCACAGCTCTATCAGGACGACACCCAAGGAAAACAAGCTTTTGTTGTATTCTATAAGTGCGGACGCCGCTGCCGTCTGTGAGACCTGTTGCTCTGAAGAGGTTCCGAAATTCCGACGAACGAAAGGTCTGTCCACTACCGGCACTAGGATCGGCAGAAACCCACCGTCCCCTGTTCGACGTTGATAAGATCTCTGAAGGAAGAAGATATCTTGCTTTCCCCAATTTTCGCCCAACCACTCACTCGCATGTAATTGCATCACGGCTGAGGCAAGCTGGACTCCCAATTTCAATCGAACTCCCTTATCCAGCGACCCAGGGACCAAAAGTGTGTCAAGTGAAACGGCCTCGGTAATATATGGAGGAGATTCAGCCGCCATCCGCCATATACGATGAAATACTCTTTCGCGTTCGTCGACGAGCACTCCTATGCAGGAATTCGAAGATGCGCTCGCAGACTGAACCGTGGCTTGCCCGATCGCCGAGCACAAATCTCCTATTTTTCCCGCCATAATCTCTGCCGTGGTACTGGCCACGGGTTGTTGAGCCCCTTCCTGGGTTGTGTCGTCGAAAGATACTGTCCTTCTCGTTCTGGTGACGTTTCTGCCATCGCGAGACATTAGCTCGTGTGAAGATACTGGGTAGTCTCACTCTTACTCGGTTCCTCTCATTGGACTGTGAACCCTTGCAACCAGAGACCCAATGACCGCGCCCGCTCGTCTTTTAGGTCCCTTCTTGGATAGTGGGTTGGACTCGACCTCTTCATCTAGATCGTTTCGACCACTCACCACAACCTCAGGTAAGCTCTCCATCTGGACTTCAAAGGTGCGCCAATCTCTTTGCTTGGCAGCATTATCCTCGAAATCGAATAAAACTTTCAGTCTTGGTCCGTCTCGGTTCTTATGTTCGGTGGCCATTTTTTGTAAACGTAAACTTGCATTGTGCGGTCCCTTGCATGGGCATGTTGCCGACCGAAACATCTCTTGGATGACACTGTAGAGACTCCGCGCGTGGTTTCGTATACGATTGTAGCTTTCAACTGCGTGGGACTGTCGAGGGTATGTCTGAGCGGTAGTGATTCGGGTTTGTTGTAACGCTAGCTTTTCGAGACTGGTATTGATTTTGATGATCTCGGATAGTATGGCGTCCTGACGACTTTTTCCGAATGCAAATTTGAATTTCTTTAGTAAAGTTTGGCGCGACGAAGAATTAGCTCTAAGCTGGAGTCGTGCGTACATGTTGAACAGCAAGAAGCTTCGTCATACCTTCTGTTTTCTGTCGAGCTGGACTTCTTGGTTCAATTTCCGGAGAGATTCGTGTAAAGCCTCTACTGCTTCGGTGAAAGCTTTCGCATTCTCGAGTCCAAGGTGTTGCTTAAGCTTTCCCTGGAAATCGAGGTTTCCCCATCCATCCCCTCTGACAAGTGCCTCCACATTTTCGGCGGAGACAATATCTTTAAGAAAATTTCGGCAGGTATTGGTGAATATGCATTTTTCCATCCCAAGCTCCCGTTCCAGGCGTTTCAGGGTGAGCTTGTAGTTTTTCGCGTCCTTGATTGTATGATATCCTTCAACAAACTGTAACAAAATCGAAAATGTTGCCAATGCTAAGCCTGCTGCTTCTATGCCTGAGGCCATAGTGTAATGGTCGTTATGTGATTCTGGAGTTTAGATGATGGAAGATCGGTGCAGAGGGTATGTTCGTGCTATAGGACAGTCTTCTCCGCTTTATCAAAGCGGGGTTAAAGTACATACATGATCATATGAGGTGTGACGTCGTTGGTTGGTGGATATGATGGGTCAGGGTTGGCATCTTTATCCCTCAACACCTCATTCTCCACAAGCACACAACATTTCAAGTCGTGTATACGTCGAGAAGTTAGCCATGCTTTACAAAACTAGCGATAACCACGCCATCTATAAGCTGACACAGTCTTGCATGCAGTCCTTCACCCGGCTTCTCGACCTGCTAAGAGAAACTGAGTCTGGCAGCGTCATCGAATCCGAAGAGCAAAGATTTATTGTGTGGGCCAAGAATGCTGGAGCACATCGGAAATACAATGTCTCTCTTGACTACCGGCTTCGTGAAGCGTTCGAGGTCAAAGAAATGGTTCTAAAGCTCCTGGACGACCTGGAGAACGAGTTGCAAGACAGTAAGCGAACTATCAGCTTAACTGTCTACCCAGCCTCAATGAACGGTGAGCTAATTTCAACCAGCGGTTACAATTGCTTCGGATGCGACTCAGCCCCAAGATTACAACATAGTGTGTTCGAACTCACCCTTTCCTTCATCGGAAGAAGAGTTTTCGGCCAGACCGGAACAGACACCCACCGAGTTAGAAGAATGCGTTTTTGACATTAGGCATGTTATCACGTGTCTATACCGGTTTTCAATCACTATTCGAAATCCGGCAAGTCAGGACAGACTTGAGAAGTGTTCAAAGTAAGCTCATCCAAAAATGCCTAGGGCATTCACCGACTGGTTCACTATTTAGTATCAATGTTTCCTACTACGAGTTCTTTGATATCAGCCACATATCGAACAAGTTTCCGAACGCCCAGTATCTAATCGAGCGTTGTGGTAAAGCAAATACCCGACGTCGGCAGTTGCTCAAATACTACAAGTCGCATCATAACAAAATCGCCGAAGAGGAAAGCACTTCCAACGCAGACCACCCAGAGCGACCACAAACTACTGTCTCAGCACCTATCCAGAAACCCCAAGAAGTTGGCGATGTACTCGTTGAAACACATCTGTCGCAAACCTCTTTTGCGTCGTCTGCAGGTGATGGGGCTAACACTCATCTTCGCGTACCACCTTTACCAACTTGGGGGAGTGCTTATGATGATGAGCCCTTTCAGTGTCCATTTTGCTTTTCTATCATATCTATTACAGGCGAGCAAGCTTGGAAGTACGTCTCAACCCATTCACTAAACCGTGATTATAGAGCGGTTGAAAGCAAAAGTCTACAGCTGATTTTCTATTAGGAGGCATGTCTTCAGGGATCTTCGGCCATATGTCTGCACATTTAAAGAGTGTCCCAAATCTGACCATTTATTTGGTAGTCGAAGCGAGTGGTTTGAGCACGAACTGGTGATGCACCGACGAGAGTGGCACTGCAAATTATGTAACTTGACAATTTCTTCCCATACAGCTTTCCAACACCACCTCGAAGTTAAGCATTCAAAACTCTTCATACCCACTCAACTGCAAGTTATCATCGATAGGTGTGAGAGACTCACAGCAGCAAACCAACAGTGTCCTTTCTGCCAGACTGAGGTTTTATCAAGCCATGTTCACCGCCATTTGGCACGACATATGCAGCAGATTGCATTGTTTGTTCTTAATTCATATGAAGAGGAAGAAGATACTGGGGACAGGGGTTCTAAGGATGTTTGTGCTAGTGAATCTAACCAGGAAGACCAGGAGTCCAGAGGTAGAAACGAGTTAGTGTTCGACTCGAACCCACCGAGTAATGTGTCCGACGAGGAGATATGGGGTTCTGTGGGAGAAAGCGACAATCTGGAAGAGGGATTTATTAGCCAGCACATCAGTGGAAGATACGTATCACTCACAGTGCTGACGGAATATCTTAAAGAGCGTTGGCCTATAACACCTACTGAGATCGACGTAAGTCACTTCCCCCTCACTCGAATCTTACTCGCAAACTCTCGCAACTAAGCAATGATCTCCTAGAATGAAAACGGGTATTGGAAACTGAAGATTCCTGAATGCATTTCGGAGGTGGGTTTATTGAACATGTCTCGTTTCTCAAACTAAAGGTTCGATAGAAGGAAATTCTCCAGTTTCAATCTGAATTACAAGCTCGGAGTGGTTAATAAGAATACTTATCAAATTTCTGTGGGTGGTGATGGCCGAGTAGTTTTTGAACGGGAAGTTCGAGTTGGATCTACCGTACTCGCTTCGAAGTACATAAACAAAATTATGTTGATGCAAGAGTTCCTTAAAAAGGTTCCCTAAAAAGGAGTTTCCTACAATAGGACACCAAGTAACTTTAAATACACCACGCAAGAGAATATTTGCCTTTTGGAATTGGAGTGACGCGGTTATGATTATAGATGAGTGGTAGTAAGCGCCAAAGCATCGCTGGATCAACTCTATGTTCGGCTTAATCGAAGAAGGCTGCGGCGTAGCATACTATCGAGGGGGTTTAGGTGGTGAGGGTGAGTGAGGGAAAGGATGGTGGTAGTGATGGCAGCTTGGAGGTGGGTAGCGGAGTTGAAACATTACACTTTTTTCAGTGCCGAATGGCATTACATAATGACGGTCAGTGTAGAGTAGTCTCGATTAGACGCTACCGTGCAGCGGGAAAAAAGCGTAACCATGACCCCACACGCTCGGGTTTTGGGAAATTGGTTGCGTTACTCGAGTGGCAAATAGGAACATCGCTGATTGGCCAACTCAAGCTTCACATGCGGTTGGTCACTTAGCTGATCGACGCGGTCAATTGCCAGAACAGAGCAACGCAACCAATTTCCCAAAACCCAAAGCGTGTTTACTCGAGTAGGGGATATTAGGGACAATGCAATTCCCGTGCCCGACTTTTCTCCGTCTGACAGACTGCTGGTTTTCGAACGCAGGTCAATGTTATTTATGGACGGGCCTAAAATGATTCTCTAAGCTTCGAACTTCCGCTGGGCACTAGAGAACGTCTGAAGCTCGGCTATTGGTACAATATGAATGGCTAAGTAGGTACGCTTAGACCTCAAACAGCCGCAGCATGGGATGTCGGAGAAAAGTTTGAGCAATAGCACGAGAGAAGCCCAGGTTCTGCTCTGCGCTTTGCTGGGCGATGACGAGAGTGTTGCGAAGCTCTCTCGAGATATCACTTTCAAACCGCACGTGAAGGTGATCACCAATATCAGCTTCTCGATAGCAGTACTAATTTTCCAGGCACTGCTTGATGAATTCGAGTCGGTCAACAGAAAGAAGCCAGCGCTCTGAGACAGGCTACTTTAACAGCACGCTTTTCTCGCGTTTCTTTAAATGTATTTTCACCCGCTTCCCCGTATATCGCTTAACCCTAACTTGGTGCCCAGGACTTCTGGTTTCCTTTAAGTCGGTGGATTCTGGCAGTGGAATTACTGACTATTTCCGCATCGAAGGCCTATCTCTCATCTCCGAAATGGTCTTTTATTGCAAGGTTATATCTATTCATTGAGTGGGTTGGAGAGCGGTAATCTATGATATATGTTTTTGGATACCTATTGATGGACCTGCATTTAACTTGTGTGATTTTCGGATGCGGTGTTAGTTACAATAATGCACAGTGTGATGTGCCTGTGTAACTGTTTTCAAAGTTTTGATGTCTCGTATATTCATGATGTTGTCTATGAGCGAATACGTGTGAGGATGCTGATTAATGTGTGCTTTCACTTTTGTTCTTCTTTTCCTTCACTCTGGGCGTGGATTCCGAATGTGCTCGGGAATAATGAGCGGATTAGTTACTCCTTGAGCCAGAGTTCTCTCGTACGCATTTACGTGACATTCCCGGGTATGCGCGAATCCAAAACAGCTAGGAAATCAATGCCACCAACCCTAGGTTTATCTGGCTACCGGTTTGGATTGGCGAGACAATGGTAAACCCGAGCAGGCAGCGTAAATGCAAAGATTGTATGTTTGCCAAGAGAAAAATAAGCTCGTTAAACCAACGATCACATGCAGCAATCCACATATCAAGAACTCTCCGGAAGAACGTTAGTTGTACGAGTACATATCTAGGCCTTACTTAGGTAGTTATGCACTCGTGGTCTTGTTGTCTGATGACACTGCAAAGGAGAGCACTTTAGCTTCTTAACCACTTACTTACTTAAGTATGTAGTGCCTACAAAACTACAATACTTGTATTTGAGCCGTGCTTCGTTCTCTGTAATTGCAATCCGGCTTTGTCGCACGCTCCGAACTGAAGGTCTTGGTCATCCGCACGGCGGAGCTTCGCGTTAAGTAAACAGCTTTAGGTACGGTGAGGTGAACCCCACCAATGAAAAATAGCCAGCTACAGACAAGGTGGTGTAGTGTTTCGATTAGACGCTTGTTCAACAAGTTGTCCTGCTGCGCAGCGGGAAAAACACGTATGACCGAGACTATAATAGGGTTTGTTATCTATAGGCGAGTCTAAACTGATAATTCTCCAAACTTCAAACTTCCGCTAGGGCACTAGAGAACGTCTGAAGCTCGGCTATTAGTACAATATGAATGGCTAAGTAGGTACGCTTAGACCTCAAACAGCCGCAGCATGGGATGTCGGAGAAAAGTTTGAGCAATAGCACGAGATACATGAACGATAGCATGTTTGCCAAAGAGAATAAAATCATCAAACCTACGGTCACCTGCAGTGGATGATCCACACATCAAGAAATTCCCGGTGAAACCTTTAAATTTGGTCACATCACCAGCACCCGCATTAGAATAGAATAGTCTGTAACTAGAACGTGCTTTCTAAACTATCAACGTGTTGAGTATTCACAACTCTGTAACGAACCCCTGAACCCGCTACGGCAAAACTGATGTAGTTACACACTAAACATACTGACTGCAGAAGGTATTGCAGTACCTCACGCAAGGCCTAGAACAATTCGGGCACAACAAGCTCCCATACCCGGGTGGGGCCGGCTTGGGAGTAGCCTTCATGGCTATCACCAATGCACCAGAAAACTCCGCAACCTCATGCAACGCACCTGTGAAGTCCTCCTTCTTGAGGAGTTCATCAAGATTTTCCACCGCCAACGCAACCAAAACATCCCGGATTTCTTTGTCTCGAGAGTTTGTGATGGAATAGGCCTCCTTCAAAACTTCCGCAAGGTTGGACCATTCCTTTTCAAGCTGGGTTTGTAGCTTCTTTGTTATGAGGACTTTGAGATCGGGGACGTCCAGCATGTCGGCTAGGGCGTAGACATGTAAGTGATCCATTGCAACGTTACAACCGGTGGCTGTATCTCAATCATATCAGTTATTTGTAACTCTTCCAAACTCAGTTGGTGTACACAACAAACCATTGATACCGATACCACTTTCGCTGTAGTCTCCTGTGTAACAGTACTTCAAAAATGCGCGCACCGCATGTTCACTGTGTTCTCTGATCGTGACAATATTGTCTTTGGCCTCCGAGAACCCATTTTTGGTCGCATTCGTAAAGAAGGAGGTGCGAAGTCCCAGGATGACTTTGTGTACATGGAAGCTAGTACCAGTGGAGTCGACAACGACAGTAAGGTCGGAGTGTGTCGGCGAGTCGAAGGCTCTGAGCGATACCCATACCGTTAGCCCCTAGTCAGCGGGAAGCAGGGGAAAGATATACGAAAAGTGGTATACTGGTTGAATTTTGAAAAGAAGGCGAGCTTAGTTTTATCGTCGTTTTCCGCCATGCGGGAAGGTAGTTAGAGGTGAAGTAGTTAGCGGGCTTGTGTCGTACGTTTGATATGCGACGGCGCAAAGCGGGATGGGTTAATAGGTCTTAGTCGCTCGTATATTGAGGCGTTCATGTCGTGTGAAGAGGAGATTGGATGGAGGTGCGGGGGTTTCAAGCGGCTGTGGCGTCTAGACTCCGATTGGCTGCTTTTGTAAGTATCCACATCACAACCAAACTACATCGAACAAACCTTCGCACTCCACTTTTCAGCCCTTGGTACGAGAGATGACCGACGCCGAAACTAAGCTAGCTTTCCTTTCGAAATTTGACGAGTATGAAAGGATCTTCGCTATTCCTATAAATGTGCGCTGACATGAACAGAGCTTTCGACTCGCCGACCCACTCTGACCTCACCATCGTCGTTGATGACACCCGATTCCATGTACATAAGGTCATCCTGGGGCTTCGAACGCCGTTCTTCACCAATGCTACCAGGCATGGCTTCTCAGAGGCGAATGACAATGTTGTCACAATCAGAGAACACGGCGTAGAAGCTGTGCGGAGCTTGTTGAAGTACTGTTATACAGGCGAGTATGGTGAGATGCCAATGATAGGGTTATTTGACGCCAACTCTCGGAACAAACAGGTTTGCAGTTGTAGATATAGAGTATATGCTAATGAAATACTGGGATAGAGAGCAATGACACTTCACACATGCATGTTTACGCCCTGGCGGACATGCTAGATGTTCCCGATCTCAAACTCGCTGCCGTGAAAAAGCTACAGTCTCAACTTGAAGATAATTGGATTGCAGCGAGCTTTTCCGGAATAGTCAAGGAGGTGTATTCCACGACAAACTCCAGGGACAAAAAAATCCGGGATTTAATAATCAAATCTGCGTTGAAGCACCACACTGAGCTATGCAAGGTAGAGGAGTTTAAAGAGGTATTGAATGAATTTGGCGAGTTTTCTGGGGGGATAGTAATGTCCTGGGGTGATGTGACGTTTCCTGGTGGATGTACGTGTGGCAAAAGAAATTGGGGCACAGCCTGCAGAGGCTGCGGCAAATGGAGAACCGGGTGAATTTAAGGAACGAGGTCTCTCTGTGTGTTTAGAAATCTATTTACAGTGCACCTTGCTTGTGCATACGATGCGCGCAGTGACATATATGGGGCATATTTTGCTCTGACACCTTCGTTTCCTCTTCGCTCTGAGAAAACTGCATTGTGCTTTGTGTGTCTTCTGCTGTATTCTTGGTGGTACGAGTCTTCGCTGCGGTATTATGTACATGTAAGTCTCTCTGTTTGTAGACTGGAGAGTCCCAACATACATCCAGCGCCAATGCGGGAGCTGGGGTTCAGGAACGTATCGGAATTGTTGTGGCAGTGTGACTGAAGCCAGCCATAGGGCCAACTTTTTCAGCTGTAGTATCGTTAGGGGAATACTTCATAAGCTTGCTTGAGCGCTGACCATGTGATATCCGACTCGGAATCAAAAGGTTTAACCGTTCATGGAAGAGACGCATCGTATGTATAATGGTTGTGGATCTATAGATAGTGCGGTTGTGGAGAGAGTGAGCATCGAACCATGATAGTGGTGCTTACCAGCGTTCGAGACTAATATTTGTAAGCTACTACGGACGCCTGAAATGGCATAGTACTTTAGCGAGAGAACTCCGTTTCATGCAAGCCTCATATGAGGCTCATGTGGGTTGATCCTACAATTAATATTGCATTCTCATGCTAGTACTTGTGAAAATCATCAGTCCGAACAGGAGGAATGATGTTGAGCCGCAAGTGTGGTGTTTCTTGCCAGGCAGGTCTAATTGTTTGCATCATGTACGCCCTGACAAGACCACAAGGGTGACAACTGTGACAGAAAGTGTATATTTACTGAGGTGTTCATGTCGTGTAAAGAGAAGATTGGATGGAAGTGCGGGGTTTCAAGCGGCTGTGGCGTCTAGGATATCCACAATTCCGATTGGCCGCCATTTATCCACACTCTCACACAACCAACTGAGTAGCTCTATCGCACAAACCTCCCCGCTTCATTTTCCAACACTCCGTTACGAGAGATGCCTGACGACAAATCCAAGCTCGCTTTCCTTTCAAAATTTGATGAGTATGAATACATCTTAGCAATCTAGATCCCCTGAATGTACGCGCTGATATGAACAGAGCTTTCGATTCCCCAGCGCACTCCGACCTCACCGTTGTCGTTGGTGACACTGACACCCGCTTCAATGTGCACAAGGTCATCCTGGGGCTTCGAACGTCGTTCTTCACCAATGCCACCAGGCACGGCTTCTCAGAGGCGAATGATAATGTCGTCACAATCAGGGAACACGATGTTGAGGCTGTGCGGAGCTTTTTGAAGTATTGTTATACAGGCGATTACGGTGAGACACAGTTAATAGGAGGAAGCATGTTTGGACGCCCATCCTTGGAGCAAGCATACGGGTATATGTATTTGGAATATATACATGCTGATCCATTACTGGGATAGAGGACAAAGAAATTTCACACGTCCACGTTCACGCCTTGGCCGATATGCTGGATGTTCCCGATCTCAAACTCGTCGCTATGGAGAAGCTGCAATCGCAACTTAAAGACCATTGGGTCGCAGCGAACTTTACCGAAATCGTCAAGGAGACCTATTCCGTGACAAACGCCAGGGACAAGGAAATCCGGGATTTAATGGTTACATCTGCGTTGAATCATATCGATGAACTGTGCAAGCTGGAGAAATTCAAAGAAGTATTATGCGAGATTGGGGAGTTTTCCGGGGGATTGATAATGTCCCCCCTGAGCAACCTGAGTATACGCCCGAGTGTTAGTGGCCCGAACAGCAGTGACCCGAAGTACTATTGTTGTGCACGATGGTGCGCAACGCATTGTTTCTCCTGCAATAAATGGAAATCGGGGTACCCATAATCAGACCGTCTACTTTTCGCTTAAGGTTTGAGGAGCGAGCCCGTGAGCGACAAAAACTCTGTGAACGAGAGCAAATCGGGGAAGGATAGCTAATGAACGGTTTTATTTTCTTGATACAAATTGTATTCAGATTGCGCGCTGTTTTTGTTACTGTTGTATCTGCAAGTAGTTCGGAGGTGAAGGCAATCCATACTTTATGTTATGCAGGATACGTCGTTGGTTTCTCTGATACCTTATGTTCGTTCTTCTTCGGTCCTGGAGACCCTAACGAAGCATAAATAAATCCTTCGTCGTATAATTCTTGACGCGAACTTGCTCGGCAATATTGTATGGGGCTTTCTGTTAGTAGATGAAGAGTTCCGGGGCCAGTGAGGGAGCCAGAGAGCGTATCGGAATTGTTGTGGCTATGAGAATCGCACTCAGTGGAGCTAACCATAGGGTCAACTTTCTCAGCCGTATTATTAAGTACGGAACCGTTGTATGTTGGGAAATCGTTCATACATTTGCTTGAGACCATGTTAGGTATCCAACTCAGAATCGAGGGTCCAACGGCCCAAGAAAGAGATTCACCGTCTGTATAATAGTCCGCACCAGCCGTAGATATGAATAATGAGCGGCCAAGCTCGAACGCAGCTGTCATAGTCTCAGAGTGGCGCTTACTACTAGTACTGGTTATAGCTACGGACATAGCAATCCGCTACCCTAAGCCCCGAGTAGCAACCGCACTAGTACACTACACTCCACTCCACGGATACAAGCACAAGCCTGTCTCTATGATCTCAATTACCGCAACACAAATCTCCTGTCAATCCACACGTCTTGGAGGACATTTAAACTCTTTACTTACACTTATAACTGATGGTATGATCCTGCGTATTGTTAAGTACATACCTACTCTAAAACCACTTTCCGCGCTAGCCATGGCGAGACAACAATCTCGACGTTGACCACTATGCTCACCCAAAATCATCAAGCGACAACAAAGATACAGCGTGCTTTGCTGTGCACAATCTCGCACTCTGAACACTGCTACAAAGTGAATAGAATGGGTATCCTCTAATGTGCCTAGCTGTACTATGTACCGGTGATTTATTCATAAGATTAGAAATTGTTAGATATTGTATGTGCGATGGTAAACTATATTTTACCGAGTGTAACGGTCTGTATGGGATTCTTGGTGTGACAGCTTGGTTAACAGACGACTGGTATATACACTGTAATTATTTGGTGTGTGGCGATATTTTTGGTGAGAAATAACGAACGAGATGGCAATGTGACGCCTAATGTCCGAACCATTGCGCTCGCTACAGTAATCCTCGGGCACGAGTTTTCTCCAGATGCGTGTTTTTCTTACTTGAGATGTCCACGGGTCTAACCAAGTTTCACCTTTCGCTGGATGTTATTGCCAATTGTTTTAACGTCTGTCTGACCTTCAGGAGTGTCACTTTTGACCTCGCCCAATCGGTTAGCTGCAGCTGCAGCTCCTTTGTGCCGCACACAGCCGTACTCTACCCCGCCTATTTGACCCTAACCTTTGCCAGCGCAGCTCTCATCAACTGACGAACTTCCAATCCCACTCTTTTACAAACGTTTGTGAGTATTCAAGAAAACATCAAAAACATTCCGATTTGTCGTCTCGCAACAAGGCTTTCCTCTCTAGACGATACCCCAGGACTCAAAACACATCAGGCTCAAGCAACACTCAACTAAGCTCCATCGCCGGTCTCATTCCCACAGCATAATTTCTATCCAGCTCATCGTTTAGAGAAACGGGATTATCTGCAACCACTATGGCGGACGATGAGTCTAAACTCGAGTTTCTTGCAGACTTAGACACGTATGCTTCGCTCGCAACCATTTCGATCCTTTCATTCCATGGCTAAACGAGTCTGCGATAGAATGTTTGATTCTCCAACTCACTCGGATCTCTCTATTGTCGTTGATAGCTACACCTTCAAAGCCCACAAGGTTATCCTCGGGATGCGCACCCAATTTTTTACGAACGCTACAAATCCTCAGAGTGCTTTCTCCGAGGCGAAAGATGGGGTTGTCACAATTAAGGAGCACGGAATCCCTGCTGTATGGTGTTTTTTGAAGTATTGTTACTCTGGAAATTACTCGAGTGGGCCGAACATTATCGGCTTGGGCAGCGGTTCGTTTATTGCTCCGACCCCTTCCCGAGCCCCAGGACCAGTAATGCGTGGTGTGATAGCTGATCAAACTCGGCGCAATAGAAGAATTGTCTTTGCTTCACCCACATGTTTATGCCCTCGCCGATATGCTCGATATCCCTAAGCTCAAAGCCCTCGCAACAAAGCAACTACAGACTGAACTTGATGCTAACTGGGAAGCTGGGAAATTTTCTGTGGTGGTAGCGGAGGTCTTCGACATCACCGCTTCCAGAGACAAAGGGATCCGAGATGTTGTGATCCTGGCGGCGAAGAAACACTTGGCTGAACTCCTCCCGTTGGAGCATTTTGGGGAGGTGATGGACAAGTATGGGGAATTTTCTGCAGGGCTGGTGAGAGTCATGGGCACTGCTATTCACACTGAATGTAAATGCAGGAGTTGCGGGCGAAAATACCAACACTACTGCAACCAGTGCATCTAGAGAGACTAAGGGAAGCATTGAGGTAAGGACAAGTGAGTTCCTGTAACACCTATTTTCTCGGACCGAGCCTGACGGAGCCGATAATAACAGTTTTTAAGATCAGATAGAGCTTTAGTGATATCAAGAAATGTCTCTAATGGACGGACAGCTGCGCAAATTGAAGCTAGTACAGTTCCGAATTCTTCCACTCTTTACATTGATTCCTTTCTCACATTGGTACCTACCCACATATGCAAGAGGTAGGGTTAATAACGATTAATACTACTTCCTATTTCATACCTCTACCAATCGCACAACTTCAAGCGATAATGACAAGTCTTTGACGGGCAGCTGTAGAGTACTAACTCATTGTGGCGAAATTATATTAAGAAATAATGGACTGAAGGACACTAGTCATGATATACATCCGTGTACCTACAGCAGTGCTTTTGGATGTGTGTATTGCATATACAGGTCTCAGCCGGAGATGAGTCTCGTATGGCGGAGACGGAGGTGTCTTGTATGGCCGGAGACGGTGATGTCTCGTATGGCCGGAGACAGAGATGTCTTGTATGGCCGGAGATGACTGTTGACTCTGATACGGGCTGATGGCATTCAGCCGTACTTGCACTTTCATATATATTGGCCTTGTGGCCCTCTTAGATAGAATACAATCAAGCTTCTCTAGCATCACTATTTCAACAGTGTGTTGTAGAGACTAGGATTAAGGTTGCTATTTACTAGATGTAGTACTGGCGTGGTGACAGTAGACGTGACATACAACTTAAGTACATATTGTCAGGCGCAATTCCTTTAATACCTAAGATGGTTTGGACACTGTGCGTGCAGATGTTCGACGTATTGACATTCCAATAAAATGTGTTTTAATTTTTGAGAGAGAGACTTGTCTGCTCTCGTACAATTGTTCTGGAATTTTTTGCCCACAGTCTAGACGTCTGAGTCATCCAGCACTCAGAAACGTACGCACACGCTGAGATCAGCGATTATACTTTCGATACCATACTTTAGTGCAAAAACTCCGGGATTTTTCAAATTTTCCACATAAAAGAGAGCTTTGCAATCTATTAGCAAAGAAAATTTCTACATAGTGTATATTAGAGCGAAAATTACCGACTTAGTTTCAACCTAACTCCCTCAACACAGCAAAGCGCAAATGCAATCCTGGGTTTGCGGCACACGTCCAAAAGCACTGCCATAGTACCTAGTGCTTGATATGATACCCGGTCTGTTCTGTTATCGCTTCCAATAACTGATTGTAGCTCTATCCGCAGCCTAGCAAGAAATAGCAGTGCCCCAAAAGGTTCGTGCATGTCATCCTTACTTGTTCCAAGCCATGCCTGATGTTGGCATTACACCATAGAGCGGAGTGCTTGTACTTGTACTATCTAGGGTGTATATATAACTGTGAGGGAAAAGGACTAGCAAGCTTCATGACCAGAGTCTGTCTCGGTTACCGAAGTAAAGGACGACGACCGAACACACTTCTTCAGGTCAAATCGCAATTCAGAAACAGATTGCAAATGTAGGAATTCTCGCCTCCATTTCGATGCACTGGTACTATTAAAATCCCGTCTTACTGAATCTACAAATTTTGGGAGACCCAGCAGTGCAGCTGAGTACATACTAGTATGTAGTGTACGCGGGTGTCAGGTACACCTTGCATATGGGAGGCTAAATCACCTCATTTTATTGATTCATCTTTTCTGAGGCTGTACTCGAGGCTGGCATTTAGAACCAAAACATACAATTGCGCTCGAATCAGTAATTCTATCCCTCCACGCTTGCTGTGGACGAATTTATTGCAGTCCAGCTGGGGTGATGAATCTAAATATCAACTATAGTGGCCAATTAACATGCAAACCAATTCACTTGCACATAGATCTGGCGTCTTGAAAAGCCAATCATATCCCTGATGGAAAGCTGAAAAAAAGTCGGTACTAGCCGAATGCGTAGGAGATAATAAGTAATTTCCATTTAACTCCGAGGTTTTGCTACCGGGGGCAGGTATCCCAATACTCCGTCCTGCGGGCCACGCCTTGCTTGTCCCAGATCTAGAGCGCAAAATATAGCCATGCGAGCCTGCCAGATTCCGAGATTGGCCATGCGAGACTGGAGTGCATAGTTAAGTAATTGGGACTAAACGTCTCAATGGAGTACTACCTAGTACATACCTACCTCGGTATGTAAGTATATTCTACCTGTCGCTTATGTTACATTGCTTGCAGCACTCTAAAAATAGAGGAGGATAGCAACCCGCACTGCTATGCAAATGAAATGCAGAACACTTGGCGGAGATGTACTCTGACGCCTGAGGGCGTTCAGATACGCCCAATTTCATCTTTGCACCAGCGTCCCCACCAGCACGCTTTACTTAAGTGGTCCCAGGATATTGGAGGACTTCATGCAGGATAGAACACCGCTTCGAGTTCTAGAAATCTGAAAACAGTAGCCCCCTGCAATTTCGGGGGGTTTCAAGTACGGGTATTACCGAGGTACCCGATGGGAAGTCCTTGGTGCCGTACTCGCGACCAGGTTCCCGGGCCCGAAAACACGCTAGTCTAGGCCCTGCATGCTTAAGATATTGTAAAGTTTTATTCATTTCAAATTTGCTACAACGCTCGGTGCTTCATTCTCGTCGCTGATACGTACGAACATCGCTACTAATAATCAGGTGAAGCATTCCTTTAGCGGAGTCATGGCCATCGAAGAATTGGAGGGATAAGTTGCATCTCAAATGAGTTCAAAACATCTGCTAACTCAGTCTCTCCGCCATTGCCTGGAATCACATGCTAATTTGCCCTATCATTCATGTTAAATTAACTAAAAGGACTGAGATAAAGAAAGGAAAGCGATTGTAGATTCTAGCTACAGAGTACATTTTGTCTATAAAAAACCGAATTAAAAATTCTATAGAACTCAAAGAAAGCACCATGAATGTCTCCCATCTCACACTATCTAGTCTATCTACCCAGTACTTTACTACGTGCAAGACCGGACCCTACAACCTCGGCCATATCAAGTACCTCAACACCACACCCATCATGCACCATCTTAGCCCTTACTCTCCGCCGCCAAAACTCTGCCCCCGGTTTCAAAAGCCTACAGATCTCCATCCTACCCTCTGTACCATTCCTACTCACAAAAGTTTCCCTCCCCGCCGCCTGTGTCCTGAGCCAGCAATCAAACGGCGTCGCTCCGTTCATATCCTCTGCCTCGATATCCGCACCATACTTCACCAGTGCCTTTATGACCCCAACATCTCCTCTCAGCGCCGCCATATGCAGCGGCATCGTGCCAACGTAAGATTTATCATTCGGATCAGCGCCGTGCTTCAGGAGCAGCTCCACCGCCTCGGCCTCAGAGTCCGTGGTGGTGCGGCGCCCTGGGGTGGGGAAGCAGATCAGCGCAGCTATCGGCGTGCACCAGCCCCAACCACATGCGGACGCATTCGCGCCGTTCTCCAGGAGTAGCCTGAGTACAGAAGCATCCGCGCGCCTTCGAATTGCTGTAAAGAGTAGCGGTAGACATCCAGCGTTTGTGCGTGCCCCACGCTCAAATAGCAGCCGCACCATATCCTCGGATGCGCACGAGGCGGCCACGAACAACGGCGAGCGCGCATGGAAGGTGGCGTTTATGTCAGCGCCATGGTCGAGGAGGAGCTGGACCATGTCTATGCGGCCACGGCGGATGGCGAAGAAGAGTGCAGGCTCTGTTTCGTCGTCAGTGGAGTGGTAGGCGGTTTTGGGGTTTGCGCCGTGGAGGAGGAGAAGTTCAAGGGTGCGTGGGTTGTCGTTGGCGATGGCCCAGATGATGGGAGAACAGTCGGTCATCTCTGCGCCTCGCTCGTAGAGGCATGTTGTGAGGAGGCGGTGGAGGCGGCGGTTGGTGAGGAGGAGCGAAGCAATGGTGTTACATCTGGGGATCTGGTCGGAGATGTGGAAGACAATTTCTGCGGGGAGTTTGTCGATCATTGTCGCTGGTGATCTGGATGGTGAGGGAATTGCTGAGAGGTGATAGCTAGAGCTGTCTGGAGGCGGTATGCGGTAGCTTTGTCCATAGCTAGCGGCTGGCACAGCTTATATACAAATTGATAATACATAAAAGGGGGTTTTCACCTCCGTTTTTGAGCAGGTGCAGGGACAGGTATTGATCGTTGCTGAAGCTTGCGAAACCGGGCCCCGCATACTAGTTTGGGAGCCGACGCGGTCATACGCCAACTTCAAATTTTGACAACTGCAACTTCACATTGAATCTTAAACACAAAGCCCCCAATAACGATGTATACTCTACCCAAAGGAGATGCAGGATATAAACTCTAAATCCCGCAGCTAAAGTATCTAACCATGGCAAATCCCAGTACCTAACCCTTAACACTCTCCGTATGGGAGGAATACAGAAACAAACAAAAACATGAAGGAAGCCCCATTTACTTCCTCCATCACCTTATGCTCGACATGCACGCCTCATCCGACACTCCTGGCTATTCAGTACCTAATTCCTCCAAAAACACCCACCAGCCAAAATGCTCCAATGCCTAGTCAATACTCCGCGCTCATTTCGTTTGTTCAAAAACATTCAAGCTTAAGTAATCTAGCTTGCGTCATCTCCATCAGCCGATGGTACTTAACTCCTATATTATTCGACACAGTCTGCTCGGGTCAGTTGAACCGTCGACAATTTTATTCCATGTCGACGTCCACAGAACAGCCCACAAAAAAGGTGATAAAATAAATTAAGTACAAGGTCAAAAGAAAAATTTGCAGACATTTTGGGGTGGTCATTTAAATTGAAAATAAGTTTCCAGAGAGTTTTGCACAGAATATTGCATCAAATACATTTATTTTCGTTCTTTTCTGCCTTTGTGATTGTGGGAATGATACAACTAAATCACAACCCTGCTGTGAAAAATTTAAATAAGTGAGACATACAAGTAAATATTTCGCATATCTTTGGGATTTAATTTATTTGGATATGTGCTGAATGACTTTTTTGTGTGTTAAATACTTATATTGAAAGGCTGATGCAGCTCGGCGTCAGCCGATTGTCGATAGTTCAACTGGTTTTGTTGCTCTATATAGTCTCACTTGACATTTGATTTCATGGCTCAAAGAGCATTTGAATCATTCGCATACTCGGGGAGGCAATAAAGTTTCAGACGCCTTTTTGAGTAATGGATCTTGCTGTGAGAGCAGAGTGTTGACCAGGGGGGAGAGGCTGAGCCTGAAGTCAGCGTGTACCTACTATACTGTTTCTGGTGAAATTCAAACCATGTTTTACACAAGGTTGCATGTGGCACTCTCAATTATTGCCTGATTTGTGTGGTTACTGCCAGAACAGCTGCGTCCGAATCTTTCCCCGAGTACAATCCGCCGAAGATTTCTGTTTCCACGCCGGCCATCATCCGTGCACAACGATATTGCGGTATATCGTGGCAAAATGGCTGATATCTAGGATTTGTACTAAGTACCTAAAACCAGTCCGGGCATTTGAACCATGGTCATCCGGCAATTTCTGCGTTTGCGGGGTCGGGAAGAGCCATAAAACGATCTGGCCCACCGGCCGCGTAAGGTCTAGACCTATATCATTAATATGAGTCTTAGAAATAGTGATAGATGTCGGGACTACGAAACAAACTTTAAGCTTTCGCAAAACAACGCACCTCCGGATCATGCGAGAGTTGCATATATGCACGCATATCTTCGTTCGACTTAGTAGCCGTTATGCGCAACTAAGAGCGCCTCACAGTCCTCTGTATGAGGCTTGAATAGGCACGTACAGTCGGGAGGTCTCGAGTTCCGGGCACGGGAAAAGGAGTTGTACATACACCCAATTTCTGGCAAGTTACCACACGTAACGGGGAATTATCAAGACCACATACATTATTGATAAAACACGTCATGGTTTTGATTAAGAACAGCAAATTCTCTTCGTAGGCTACACTAACACCACGTTAGACCCTGCCATACTCTCCCAGCAAAAGTCAATCCCCGGTTGGGTGTCCAAGTTACTTTTACCGTGGCCCGAATGACCCGAACACTGATAGCGTGCTCTAGCTGACTGTTCCGTTCAAGGATATCCCTCAACCGTACCAATCCTCGGCGTAAGCAGGCAGAAATTTCCCCCGGCTAAATTTAGTAGGTTTCAGGATGTTCACCGCAAATTTGAGGTCCGAGAAAACTACATTCCCCAAGTCAACGTCCGATTGAGGGATGAACCGCACAGAGTTTCTGACTTACACACTGGCCTCTATGAGTGGAAACCAACATTTACCCTCCCCGCTCTAGATGAATTGACCGCCTTCCTCTAATCCCCAGTCACTGCTACGGCCCCACATTCGTCGGAGATGAATCTGAAGAGTATGGTACTGGGAACCTATTGTGGGGTTTGAGGCTACTGAGGGAATGCTGAAGGATGTAGTGAGGTAATAATCGTATCGTGTTTATAGGTAGTCCCTGAAGATCTACGGATCTGTTCGGTTATTCAGGAATCTATAGAACATTTGAGCGATTATCTGCGAAAAACGACTGATCCGTGAAGTCGCCATATATCCGCAAGGTGACAAATCCTCCAACTGGTCAAAGCATCGATATACAGCGGGTCAGTCTGATGTGAGAATTCTGATACTCTATTCGTGGTTAGCGAGAGGGTTAGCTTAGATATAAGGTGGGTTGGATATCATCAAATCGGTAGCGCAGAGAGAGATCGAATATAGCAGTAGTGAGGGAGGGTCATCAATTCGCGATATTGTATAGGGTGGCTGATGGACGACTTGCTCGGGCTTGTAATAGGCGACTGGCCATACAAAAGCATCACGTGCACAAGCTCAGGCAAGCGACGAAAATACGACAAGCCTGCCTTTAGTGCAAAGAGTAAAGCGACGAGCCTAGGCCATTTTGAGTCTTACTATAAGAAAGAAATATAGATTTAATTTAATTCCATGACCAGTATAACACTTGATATCCCGCAGTACTATTGTATACTAGCATTTATTGCCTACTAGCATATAAGCTGGCAGCAGCAGCAGCCCTTTAGCCATAACTAGCAAACTAGCAATTACTAACAGGTCGTTTGCCAGGACCGGATGCTTCACAGTCTAGAGCTCAAAAGAACTTGATTAAAGGCAGCTAAAGGGCAAAATCGTAGGACTCAACTCATCGTAAAGAGAGGAGAGAGTACGTGCGAACCCAGACCCCGGTCACTATTGGCTTGGCGCGTACGATATCAATCATTCATTTTGTTGGCAATAGATGCTATTGTAATATAGAGGGGAGAACCGTATGCGCGTATTCGATGATACAGAGAGAAGAGAGAAAAGACTCGGATATATAAAGAATCTTCGAGTAATCTTTGGGTATGCTGGTGCCACCCCTTTGCAACTCGCTACCAGATGTTCAACAAGTAGGCGCAGGTGTGACAGTAGATTTTATACAATTTTTGAACTGAGATGAACCGAGTAATTGATTGACCTAGGCTCGTACGGCTCGCCTAATTCCCTTAGCCGCCCTGTTACAATTCATTGATGTTGGGTAGCAGCTACAGCTGCAGACTGCATTCGCCCGCTCTCAATGGTTATCCGACTACAAAACACAAAATACCAGGGTTGTGGGACATTAAATATATAATTTCTTAATGAAGACTTACTTTATATTACAATGCAGAAAGTACATGCCTATGGGTTACCGTTCTACTAATTGCAACTGTTGTTTGTTGGATTTGATTAATTAGTAGGTACTCTCTAGCATATGCATTGTCGCTCGCCAGTGTAAGTTGATCAAGCACGGAAGGTGGATCAGAGCTTGTGTTGATGTCAAACGCAACAAGTCGTCTTCCAAAATATAAAAATACAAGGGAACACGCGTGTGGAAACCACACGGTACCCCGAAAATATGTTTCCATACATCTGCTAGTTCTCTCAAAGTTGGCCGAACTCGCCTTCGGCTCCTTCGGGCGTATGTTGCTCGCAAGCTTACCATATCTCTCCCGGCCGGGTCATTTCGTGAAATCGAATTTCGCGTCCTTGTGTGTTATATAGTGGGGAAAGTAGGGATAAACCAAGTATGGATACAAGGCGGAAGCTACCACACATTAACTAAGCTCCTTTCAGCAACGAAGGGCACATAATACCAGTACCCAATCCTCATGATTTCCACCAGTCTTCGAGATCATCCCACTAATCTTGCCAGATTCCTAGATATTATTCGAGATGCGAAAAAGAGATATCGTTCCGCAGCTCACAGAGGGAAGGTACAAGCACCTTAACACCCGGAGTCGTGGCCACGTCAAATATAGGTGCGGAATCCTCCGAGTAATCCTTTCGAACCTCGAATGGAGAGGGTAGGAGGAGTTAGTAGGGTGAAAGAGCAGAAGCGGTACTTTGGACACGGTTTGTATGGCCTTGGTTCTACTGGCAGAACCTAGTGTCCTTTCGAAGCTGTCCATCGTCATCCCGCTGCTGTCTCTCTGGCACTCCTCGGCATCTTTTCAGACATGAGCTTCCTTCGTATCCTTTCTGCGCACCTCTCCGGTGGATTGGTCGGTAATACATTCTATAGCTGCTGCTGCAACTGTGGTTGAGCTGCAGATTCAAGCAGTTCATCCAGCTTCTTCTGTATCTCGGCCATGCTGTTGGTCAGTTTTGGGTTCGGAGAAGGGATTGAAAGTCTTGAGACTTTGTGCTGGAAGGATTTGCTAAATAACTACCGGTGGAACTGAAGTGCATGGCACAATGCGGTTATCAATGATAGCGCTTTGGGGAGTAGCTGAGCCTTTTGTTGGAGTTTGGTATCTGACGGGAAGCTGCGTTAATTCGTTGAATAGGACAAGACTGAAGTTTGTTCTACTAACAATTAGGTGCAGGCCCAACCCACGGGGAAATATGGGATATAAGCACTCTGTTGCGCTGAACGAGAGATGCCTGCTCTGGCAAGAAGCGCAGCGCCGAGTTTGCCCATCAATCCCAACGCCAGGGGGCTAGGTGCAGTCGAACAAGTTTCCAAATGTGACAATAATTTTTCTCTCAAAGACTCGAGTGAACTGTGGGCTTTCAACCAATCCTTCGCTTGATCGTTCCGCTCGACAAGCCCTCTAACACTCTACCACAAGAACCACAAGCCCACAACATCCACCAGCTCCCAGAACTCCAATAGCGACAGCGGTGATTCCGCTACTCTTCCTAGTTTTTAAGTACCTGAAACCCCTCCTCACCACATAGTGGGAAGATATCTATCATTTTTTCCAAGGTTACAACCCTCCATATTTTTTCCGCTTACCAGTGAATACGACTGACCAGTGAATTCAACAGATGAGCGCCCCTCCACCGGAAGTACCTTCTGGCTTTGTCGCCGTGGCTGAAGCCAATTTCGATGGCTCGACTTTGAAGAGCATTGTCAGAGGCTGTAACTCCCTAGTTCCTCGCAGCTCGATCTCGTCCTATCATGTAAGGCATACTCAAGAAGATTCGCCTTGTTCTAACCTTGTGGTAGGACATCCGTCGCTTGCTCAATAAGCGGTATGGGCTTTCAGGTGAACCAGATGCTGTCCACCTTAACTGCCGACTCTCGCCTGATACCCAAAACGAAAATGTCGTGATTCTCGATTTCCAGAACAACTGGGCTGGACTCGCTCAAGCAATGTCTTTCGATCACATCTACGTCCTTATTTCTGAGGGTCGTGTGAATGGTGCATATGGTTCCCAGCCGGGAGATGAGAATACGAAGTACAGGCTCGCTTTGTCGAAAGGTGTGTGGAGGTAGAAGCCACCTCTTGGTCTTGGAGATCCACCGGAAAAGGTATCGGAGTGTTGTTTGGTAGGCACGCCCGGTTATAATTGCGGGAGTCTGTGTATTTAGCATCCATACGAACCCGGGTAATCATACTTATACAAATCTTTTTCGGCAGACGGCCAGGAGCGTGGTGAGATGAGAGACAACAATTCCAGACACTGTGATATAACATGAGGCTACCTGTAGGTGAGATCTCTATGGTTAGAAATGGAATGATTGCGAGTGGTAAACTTACTAAATTAACTTATGCCACGAGCGAACTGAGTAGATATGACTTCGGGGCTGCGGATGTAGTAGCGGGACACATAGGGCCGTAACGGCCACCTGCAATCGGTCAAACGGGATAGATATATCAAGTTTCACTCTTTTGCCGCTCTTTCCCTCCTTAATGTTACAGTTAGTAGACAAAAGTATTGGCGATCCCTGCAAACCTAGCCAAAAATGGCCAAAAATGAGCATTTTCAAGTGGCCTCTGCAACACCCAAATATATTTAATTCACTAAAGCACTTCCTGACAGCATCTCGGTCATCTAAAGCGAATGTTACTGGGGTTTGAAGAATTTTCATAAATATATAGTTGATGTATAGTAGTTTTATTGAAGCATACACCTTAGTTTGGCAAGACCCCTGCAAATTGGGCCATTTAGTAAGCAGTTTTGACAAATTTGAGTATTCCCCTTATTTTGCACTTCTTCTTCACAACCACAACATAATTAAATGTTGCTCAAACTTGGGCTATTAATTATTCAATAGCTTGAACAATTTCTACAATTTTCTAAACAAATTTACAATATCTAAGAGTCACATTAAGTTGCTTGAAATTTACAATTTTCGGCTATTTTTGGTGTTGTTTGCAGGGATCATCAATACTTTTGTCTACTCCTGTCTTCTCACGCTTCCAGCCCGTTTCTCCTCTCCATTTATTCCCTCCTCCGAGCAAAAGCAATTATGTGGAGCTCATGTTAATAAATCCCATCATTTTCAGAATGCCGTACGAAACACTCGAGGCTATGTGATTTAGTACTCGCTTTCGCACCACATGAACTTCTCTCTAAATTCACAACAATATGTCCGAACTATCTATCCTTGCTATAAACTGGACTCTGCCCCGCTTGTCTTTATTTTCTGCTATGTGAAAAGTATTATTATCGAGTGGACCCCGGGGTCTTCTGAACGATCTCTTAATCCATGGTAAATTACTGTTGCATAAAGTGTGGATCAACTCGACACTGCCATGACACTTCGGAAGTTAGATAGCAATCCAGTAGAACAAAAGCAATTCACGCAGTATTTACCTATACATGTGCTATAAAAGTAACGAGCTAGACAGAGTATGCGGTCCCACCCGCGCGGAAAGTGCCGGTATAGTATCATAGAGGCACGGCTCTGAAGTCTATATAAAAGGACCGCAACTCCTGTTCTGGTAAGCAACCCCATACAGGACCAGCGATATATGAGGGCGCTACGAGCGGGTTCAGGTAAAAATGTGACTTGAATAATAGCATTGCAAAGCGTAAGCGTACTGACTTCCGCATCAGATATTCCCTAGTCAACATACATAGCAAATACTAGCACAAGAGCGTCCAATCCTTTACTCGCAGATCCGACTAATCTCGGGTGGATCTTGGAAGTTAGACGCTGCGGCAGGATGCACCTAGTGAAGAGGTGCTTTCAGGTGGAAACAGTGATTGGTTGATGCGACATGCACCCGGAGATAAGCATGTGATGAAGTGGCTATACAAAGAAAAAGTGAAAGGACTTTAGAGAGCACATACATGCAGGAAGATACGAAAAAGAGGTGCTTCCTTTAGTTAACCTTTCGCCTACAGCTGCAGCACTGCTACCGCGCTTACCAAACCTTATCGATACGAATGCTCTGTATCTCTCTTCAAGCGGTCCATAGAACAGCATCTACAAAACCCAACCCGAATTTATATCCCGGCATATATCTACGAGCGGGATATACCGCAAACCCTCACTTGTCGTAGACTGCAGAATCTGTAAGTCTTTGCGAGCAGACAGCACTTTCATTGGCCTTGGAGTCGCCACGAAATCCAGCAAGTATAGAAACGAGGCGACTATTAGCTCCGGGAGTCTTGAACAGGCTAACAATATTTCGGACGCATCAAATTCTGCGCAGGCTCGAAAGTTGCAGTTTCATAATCTACAACCTCTAGCGAGGCATCGGGGCAACTTCCCAAGAGATAAGATGGAGTGGAGATGCGAGTTTGTAGACTCACATTGCATAAATCATGGCGGGGAACACTCCGTTTGTATTGCAATCCGACCTGTTCGGGTCTATTAGTGGACCTGGGCCATCCATAGACGGCCCGATATCCACCACAGGCCTGCCCAACTGCGGATCCACGAATGCCCCACCCTTCCTCCAGTCTAGTCTCCCTCCAGCATGCTCTCGCGTCCACACAAATACCAATCACCGAAAAACATTGAGGTGTGGTATAAGGTAGGAGATACTACTATATGCAGGGGTTGATATCATGCGTTATGTTTCAAATTTGATGATAGGGGTGTGAAATAGATTCTGGAATTTAGGAACAGAACGATTTTGTAAGAAGATGAACTGGTGGAGAGGCCTAGGAACTGTTGAAAAGGGGAGGAATAATAGCTGTGCATGCGCAACTAGTGAATCGAAGGGGTCAGATTGGTTAGATATGGGCCTCGACCGGGCCGATCTGTGCTAAGGGCGTCTTGCCCGTTTATCATCTAATAGACTTGATAGATATCTATGAAATCTACTACCCGCTACTATCGTAGCACGTGGTCACCTTCTATCCTACTACGACTGCGCCATATCCCAACTCGGGCCATGCATGCCAAGACTAAGTCTCATTCGTTACAGGAAGAAGTAGCTTGTGGTGTTGGAAGTTTTTTTGGAGGTCTGATCCGCAGGATCTAGGGCGGTATATATACCACAGCGAAATCTATGTTTAGCCATTACTAGTGTTAGAAAGAGTCCAGTATCTAGATATCTTAGCGTAGATATCTGCTACATGCAACCGGGCCCATCTATGCCAAAGGTGGCTTTCAAAACTATGACTGCATCCGACCGGTCTTCGAAAACTGTAGATTGCCGGACGGTCGATCTAACCGCTTCGGAACACTGTGCGCAAGATGAATGGACTATTACACTTTACGTAATTACATATCTATCATACGAGGTCTTTATGCATACAAATATCTCACGCAGGAGGCAGGCCATTCGAGGATCCGCAGTTGGGCCAGTGATGGATATCCATCTATGGATTCCCCAGACCCACCAATAGACCTGAACAGACTGACAGCAACCATTCCAATGCTACGGCTGGGGGCCAATGAACGAAAATAAGCTAGAACATCCGAATATACAACACAGTGCTTCTCCGGGGTGCCAGTCGTGGCCTTTGCACATTGGTTCTGGTGCATAGGTGGCATTCGATGCATGCTGTACGCATTGCCAAAACAGTCTAATCTCTCCACCCTATTTTCGTACTTTATAGCGGCGATCGTGACCAGTATAGGTGCTAATTTCCTTACTTTTCACTCTTGTCATCCTTCTCACTCAGCGCCCACACAGCAGATTTACTTGTCAGAGCATAATTATATAAATCCTTCAACTATCCCGACCACCCATGTCAGTGAATCCTCTGCCAGACCCACATAGAGCCCCCATGGCTTCAATGTTATTCGACTTTCGTGACTGCTCTATTTTCGAGTTCCTCCCGGAAAATAAAGCTTTGCAGTATATTTTTGCTGCAGGAGCGCTTTTCTTCTTCTACTGTGTCACCCTCTGCATCTATCGTCTCTATTTCCATCCATTGGCCAAATTCCCCGGCCCATGGCTGGCAAGGGTATCGCAGGTAAGATTATGAACAGATCATGGACTACAGACTATCCTTCGTACTTAAAAATACTCACAGATCTGGATCTGCCGCACTTTCGTCTCCGGCTACAACGCACAGCGTGTTCAAGCGGTACATGAAAAATATGGTGAGTATATACATCCATCTTATTGAACTAAGTTACTTGATGTTGATTGGCCCTTGAGGCCCAATCGTCCGGTTATCTCCTAACGACTTGTCATTTGCAACCTCGACGAGCTGGCACGACATTTACGGGAAATCCAAAGACCGGAAGCAGTTCATAAAGACTGAAATGTATCAAATCATTAGCGAAGGTTTCGGACACCACGGATTAGGAACAGAGCCAGATTTCGTGGTTCACAGTCAACAACGAAAACTCCTAGCTCCAATATTCTCCAAACAAGCGATCAGGGACTTCGAAAAGCTCTTGCTTATTGGTGTCGATAAATTGGTAAGAGCACTTGAAAGGGAAGGGACCACCGCTAAAGGTGTGGATATATCGGTGTGGATGCATAATTTATTATATGATGTGATGGCGGATTTGGTATTTGGAGAGACTTCTGGCGTCATGGATAAAGGTTCGTGGTTTATCGATTCTTTGCAGTTGATTTTAGCACCGGCATCAATGGGGCGGGCCTGCGACTTACACTGCGAGGATACGTTCAATGTTGCCCATCCACCTTCCCTGCGATATCCAGCCCATTTTCTACTTTCGCAACAACTAATCTAATTATTTCTAGGTGGAGAGAGTTACTATGTGAATTTGGTCAACAACAATATTAGTGCGAACTTCCCTTATCCGCCCACCATAAATTGGCTATATTCTAAAACCTAGAAGACTTCGCCGCATATATCGATGCCACCAATCGGTATATACCAGTTAGGTTTTTGCTACAATATTTTGTTCCAAAATCAATGCTCGCAGACCATGATGAATACGTAGAAATGACCAAAGCTGCAACCAAGAGGTATAACCCAATCCTATCAGCGCTGCCCACTACCGATTTCTGTATGCGCTTCTAATACGTTATGATAGACGCATCGATCAAAATTCAGTCCTTAAGGAACGTCCCGACATGATCTCCTATTTTCTAAAAGACGCCGATCACAAAGGAGTAAGCATTGACCAAATCGCGGCTCATCTTAGTCAAATCCTGTATGTTATCACCCACTTTCTCTGGCTATTTTTGCTCTCACGACGTTCTCCTGATACTAATAATGCGCAGCCTCGGCGGTAGTGGCACATCGGCAAATATTATAATCGACACAATTGACCGTATCATGTCTTATCACCCAACCCCTCAAACTTTGATGATAACTGACCAACAATAGTCACCAACCTTCAATACTTCAAAAGCTGCGGGATGAGATCATCCCTCTATTCAACACCTCTGACGAAATCACTGCGCCATTGCTCTCCGACTGCAAATACCTTACCGCTTGTATAAAAGAAAGCTTGCGGCTTCTGTTTCCGGCTGTTGGGGGAATGCATCGATATTCCCCTGGTGAAACTGTGGACGGACATTATATCCCAGCAGGTGTAAGTACACATGATGAAACGTCGTACATATTTCAGAACACTAATGATGTCCGTTCATCGTGCAGACCACAGTCAGTACGAATGCATACACCATGAGCCGCAGCAGCGAGTACTTTAAGGACCCTTATGCCTTCAATCCAGATAGATGGCTAGATCCAGACAGCACAGACGTGAAGAGCGCTTCGCAGCCGTTCGGCCTAGGCCCTAGACAGTGTATTGGACAGACGTATGTTTTGCCTAGCGCATATTTTGGAATTAATGCTGACAGCGCGCTCAGCCTAGCTTGGGAACAAATGCGTGTCATAGTGGCCAAGTTGCTTTTCCTTTTTGACCTCGAGTTGGTAGATCCACAGAAAATTTGGGGAGAAGGGCTTCTCAATTACTTAGTATGGGAACAAAATCCATTATATGTACGTGTCAAGCGGAGGGAAGATGCCCTTAATGACCCTATCTGGGCTAGGATTCATTCATAACCGTAAGAGGAGCCGGAGGAAAGTTCGGTACTAGACTGACTAGTGGGAACTTATGTTGCAAATAATGGAGATCTTTCTGTTTTAATAATGATGAAATGATGCTTTGAATACGCTAATTAGCCATCTGGGTGTATCACAAGATGGAGAGTGAAAAGAATGGAGCCTCAATTAGCTCCGAGTCTCGATTATGTACTATCGTCGACTCAGCATGGGAGCTAGCAGATCTATCCGTCTGTTATCTAATCAATCTCATCTACTCTTGACGTCTTGATGATCGTCACGCACTCTCTCAACATCATCGTCGCCTCCTTTTCGAGCTGCCGTATCTGTCGGATGATAAATTTATTAAAGTGGCCTAGCTATGTCCGTTAATCATAATCGATTAGCCACACTCTAAGCTAATAAGTGTAATCTAATCTAAATCTTCCCATCTTTATCTTCCCGAAGGCTCTTGAGTTGAGTGATAGTTTCCGGTTTCAGTGCGAGTGTCGGTACGGCATCTCCTCTCACAGCCATCTCTGGTGCTGATGGTGCCCTATCCTGGCCCGGTAATTCTTCCAACGAAGGATTGAGTGTTGAAGTAAAATATCCGCCCCAGGCGGCGTCTGCATGAACAAAAGTCAAGCCATATAGATCCTCAAACGACTTCCTGACCTTCAGTATCTTATCCAGTGGGTCAACAGCTCCTTCCTCGGTGGAACCAATGACGGCTACCACTGCAAAACCCGCCTTCTTTTCTTCATCCGGAAGCGCTTTGCCATCACTAGCAAGGACATGGCCGCTAAGACGTTTTTTCAGCTCGCCAATGTCAAGACGTCCGTCATTATCGACTTGGACGTTCACAATATTATTGGATCCTATTCCGACGATGGCTGATCCACAGATCTTCATAAGTTATCAAATAGCACAACTGGGAGGATTGTCTACTTACCGCCACCTTTGGGCCAGGAATAATGTCTTGTACTGGAAACCATGTATTGAATGGGACCCTTCACATCGTGCTTTATTTCGAGGTGTTGTTGCCCGATTAATCGATTCCATGCATAGTTATAAGGCTCTCTGTGTTACTCCAAGGTGTAGAAACACTTATTACGTTTCTTCTAATGCAATAAACACCGCGACGGGCTTTTCATGCATTGTGCTTTTAGTAAGGAGTTTCGATTGGTTGTGGTACCCTACATCAGTTTATTCTAATGCGGGTTCAAAACAGTCTGTCGGGACGGGCCGCCGGAAGGGTACTCGATGAAAACGAGATAAACAGCGCCTGAGTTCCACGAAATTATCGATATCAACACGGAGAGATGCGGAAGCCGGCTCCCCTCCGGACTATCCTTTTCACTATCCTACCAAGACTTTCTGCCACGGGTGAGTATAAGGCCGTGCCGGGGTTTGGGTGACCGGAGACCTCAAATTTTACAGAGTGATGGGTTGGAACTAGTGGGTAATAAAGAACAAAGAGTACACTGTCTGAACGTCCATTACAACAAAACAGTATCCTGAGTATCAAACTGGCCATACCAGTGGTGATTCCTCCACCATCTCTTCCTCTGCCTCCTCTGCCTCCTATTCCTCCTATTCCTCTTCCTTCTTCTCTTCCTCCTCTTGTCCTATTTTCTCCTCCAGCACTTTTGCCGCACACCCTGTATACACTCTCGCCCACTCATTCTCTTGAGTAACCAATTTACAGAGATTAATGGCCGTTTCCTGGGTAGCACCTGCCATTTCTTTTGCTTGTCCTGCCACCTCCCGAAACCATTGGAGCGCAAATAGTTCGAGGCCCTGAGTCTGAACCACTCCCATCGGCATAGTAACTACCCCCAAGTCTTCAATTCCTCCACCAGTGTTCTTCCGCATGGCTATCTGTGGTCGGTGCATTTTTGCTGGTGCACCTGAACTGAATAATTCAGTAGCGGATGATAGTGTTTGTTTACGTTTCTGAGATTCAATTTGCTGAATCAAGGCTTCAGTAGAAGCAGATGCTGGTAAACGAGTATAGGAAGTCATTTGGGGGTGGAGATGTGCTGGGCTGATGATATTGAGATAGAAGGAGTTATGATTATTATCTGTACGCTACAGTAAATTTAATCATATATTCCTAGCACAGAGATATGAACATATATACCAAGTCAAATAGGGAGAACGCCGTGTTCAGATGTACGAGACATTACGGCTCGGCTTTATATTCATACGTGGCAGAAAGTCTTGGTAGGATAGTGAAATGGATAGTCTGGAGGGGAGCCGTGCGGAAGCCGCAAAATTTGCAGTATGATAACGAAATGCAGCACAAATTTAGTCCAATAGAGCAAATGATATGGAATCAGAAGCTGCAGGTAATCGGAAAACTTTGCACGAGCTGATTCTCCACTATGTGGGGATATGATTGCAAATAACTTGAAGCCATACATAGATCACTGTCCATCACAAGAAATCTAAGACAAATTCAGATACATGAGATTTCTCATCATGTTACGGAAATGTCTTTGGTTACGTGTCAATGATCTCTCAATACCCCGCTTGCGCCCCCAAATTTAAGACGGAGCACCCGAGTAGGCCTCGGAGTAGCAAAGGAGAATCCGCTGATCACATTGCTTCCTGACGTGTGAAGCCTAATAGCGATCGTATATTGAAAGTATGTCGCGGGGACTATCACCGACTGTATGGGGAAGTAATGGCCCGGGAGTCTGAGGGTGACCGCTGGTACTGATGCGCAAAAACTAACCAGCCGTTCTCTCAGCAGGCACCGGTCATCTGGTGCACAGGCTCGAGGTCAGGCGGATAATAGTATCCTCAAATAGACATAACAGCAGGACGGGGGGAGACACAGATCAGCGACTGGCTGACCCCTCTGCCGATGGAGCATGCGATCGACACCCTATCTGCAGATGGGACCATTTTTCGTATGGGATGCAACAAGTAGCTCGATCAACGCTCGCCGCGTTCGCCGCCGATAATCCAGCGGTCAAACACTTTATGAAACGAGGGACTGGTGATTGTCCGGCGTCCTAGGTTATCACCGTGGGGGTGCAAATTGCGTGGATGCCAGCCCTAACCATGAACTTGCACTTACTCTATAGCTATAGATTATATGTATCGCTCGCGGTGTGCTAGATACTGTACTGACGGATGAACAGCAAACCGCTGTCTGAAAATGATAGCTGCAGTTGGCGTTCGAACGGATTCCATATGACAACTTTTGGGAGCGAACCGAGGCGGAATGGCATAAAGCTTGAACAGCGAGTATGAGCGGAAAAAAAGACCATCACTACCAATCACCGCACTCTATAACCCCACTGCTGTCCGATCCATTCATTTTCTCTCAGATCCCTCCAGCAACGGAGGAAACATTCAAGAGGCTGCGCAACTCGGCTCTTAAAGTATATTGATTACATCATTATCTCGAATATGATGATTGAACCTCCTAATTCGCAAACTAACCTTAATTGCCATTTTCTAAGCTACATACGGTGGCTGGAAACGTTCGTTATTCATTAGCTGATACAGTAGATGTGAGAGGTGGTGAAATTTGAGAACTCTAAGAACTCTGAGAGCAAAATTTGAAGAAGATACCCTTAAGAAGTCCTGTACAGTGATAGCATAATTTCCTTTCCTGACGTCGTCGGCGGAAATCAAATGTATTTTAACATGGTTTCAGGGGGCTAGTAGTAAGATTTTGACAACGTTGTGATTTTTTGAGTGAGAGCGTTTTTGGGTGATTTCGAACGTTGAGTGGAGTGATGGAATTCGAACAGCATTGGTAGAAGGTGCAGCGGAAAGACTGGTCGATTGTAGTTTTGGAGAAAGAAAAAACAATCCCAAAAGATCCCCGTTCTGCGTACGATGTCCCAAAGTATGTGGAGTCTCTTTGCAGCATGCTGAATTGAAGCTCTAGAAGGGATGCCGGAAAGTCGGCTGTACAACGGTACAAGTTCCGACTTGCGGATGTTCACTGGTACTGCGGCAAGTCAGCAGCAGCGAAGGCAAATAAGTGTAGACTAATATTCACCCTACGCGAACATTTCTCACTTTAAGTACGTAAGAAGTGAGTTGCATGTGACCGACTGGTGGTGTCTGGCGGCGAAGGACGAAGGGATAGCAGTACTCATAGCTGCTGTCCATGTTTGTCTAGGGTTGTGCCCTAGCTACAACTGGAAACCTTTGCCTGAGGGCTTCTTTCTCCTAGGTACATACACGCAGCCGCACTCCACAACACCCGCTCGCTAAACAAACGATAGCGACTCTCCAGGCTGTGCGTCAACAATTGCGTACTCGTCTCCTGCAGTGTATAAATGCCGTGCAACGTTGCACAGCATCAGTAAGAGTACATCAACCGGGCACACACGTCTGACAGCAATTAAGCGAGACCATCCTTACTTATACCCCCCGCCCCTCCTTCCCCACATCTCACCTTCATGCAAAATGACAACATCTCTGGACTACCTCCCCGCCGTGCAGCCAAGAGTTCTCGATAAAGTCCGCGGGACAATCATCGGCTCAGCGTTGGGTGATACTATTGGGATCTACACAGGTCCCCTGCCCTTCCCCCCGTTTCCGCTACTCTTTCACTTACATGTTCATGTAGAATTCCTGTCTGCGCAACTAGCAAGTGAGGCATACGGTGGCCAACGGATCTCTCTCGTCGCCCCCGTCACCCCCTTCCGCGGCGATGGCCACCGTGATAAATTCACCGAAGGCTCCTGGACCGACGACACCGACCACTCCCTTCTCCTCCTCCTCTCCTACCTCCACCACGGCCGCCTTTCCCCACACGACTTCGCCCTTCGCCTGCGCTCCTGGTGTTCCCAAGGTCTCCGAGTCCTCGACCGCCTCCCCCTTGGCCTCGGGCACACCGTCAAAACCGTCGTCGACAACCCACTCTTCCCTTCCGACCCCACCGCAGCGTCAAAACGTAACTGGATAGACTCGCAATGCAACAACGCAGCGAACGGCTCGCTAATGCGTACCCACCCGCTCGGGATCATTTGTGTTCCGATGACACGGGAGGAGACGTTTAAGACTGCGATGGAGTTTTCGCAGTTGACGCACTATGATCCGAGGTGTGCTGTTGCGTGCTGCATTGTCACTGCGCTGATCCGCGGGATTTTGCGTGGTGAGGTGCAGGGGGAATCGGATGATTGTCAGATAGTTGAGGATGCGTATAAGTGGGTTTCAGCACAAGACGCGTGGGAGATCCCAGCGCCGGTCCTAGACCGTCAGGAGTTCGAACGCCACGTTTACGCTGCGTCTCTGTCGGAGCTGCAGCTGGATGATAGCAGGACGATAGGGTACGTTTACAAAGCGCTCGGCGCATCGCTGTTGATGCTTCGGCGGGCGATACGTGTGCCCAGCACCTCTACCGACGTCTTTCGCGGCTTGATTGAGGAGCTAGTAATGGCCGGCGGGGACGCAGACACGAATGCGTGTGTTGCGGGAGCGTTGGTAGGCTGTTGGGTTGGGTTCTCGGCGCTGCCGACGGAATGGAGGGAGGGGATTCAGCATAAAGAGTGGTTACTGGGGAAAACGGAGGCGCTGGCACAAACGGTTGGGATTGTGGATGGGGAGTATAAGGGGAGTGAGGATCCGGATACGGCGTTTGATGGGGGGAGAGGGATATTGGCGGAGGAGGAACTAATGGAGAGGGGTGATAAATTTTTGAATGATGTTTTGAAGAGGATGAAGGAGAGAGAGGATAGGAAGAAGGTGGAGGAGGAGGGCGGGAAGACGGGAGGGGGACGGTGGAGGAAGTGGATTGGTCGCTGATGTTTCTTATGATTTATAACGCGTTGAGGGTTTATTATGTGATACTGGCACCGAATACTCGAGGATATTTGTTCCCTAATGTGTAAGAACCTGCAGTAGATGTGTTTTACAACGATATCGTATTGAAGAACCATTAGGGTTTGCCCTCAAGCACACCCTAACCCAGCTACTTCAGGTACTTACCAAAATGTAGGCATCTAGGCACTCTAGTACTAAAAAAACAATGTTTTTTATAAGCGTATAGATACTATTGTCGAGACTCCTATCTACGGCAGCTGTTTGCACAAATAGAGCGCGGTATCTACCTAAGTAAGTATGCTAGTGACTGGGGAGAGATAAGCGAGATCTGTGCCCATAGTCCAAGGTTTGTTTAATTGTGGTAGAGTCATGTGGTAGTTAGTGTCATGTGGTAGCTAGTGCAGTGTTCCTAAGCATCTCGGTCGGCCACCGGGCTTTTTTAGATATCTGCAGATCTGCAGGCCGGCATATCAAAAGCCTCAAACCGGTCGAAGCCGCTGGCGTGGAAGATTCCGTACCCAAACCTATCCAACATTCAAATTGGTAGTGCAATAGATCGACACCGAGACCAACGTATGGCGCATACGTAGAGTCGGTAAGGCTCTGAATTGTGGTTTCCTTGCTGAAATTCTGCCGCAATACAAATCGTAGCACAACTAATACTTCGTAAACATACTTCATGAATATGCAACTATATCGGAGCGATTGTGGAAGTAATTTTGCTGAAAAATTTGATCGGTAATAGTGTTTTTATTATCTCACACCCCATCATTCCCAATTTGGCGTGTTTAGTTACCCGCTCATACCTCGCTTAATAACTTAGTAGGAGTTACTGAGGCCCAGCGAAGCGATTAGGGCTGAGGGCTACTCCACCTACAAATGTTTGGAGCAAGACAAGTATTTTTAGCTCCTGTGGATGATCAAACTGTGATAGTGTGTAGACTAATCAAGGAAAGAAGGTAGTCATGGAACTCCAGATCAGTACAGATGACGTAGTACTTGCGGTAGTTGAAATAAGGGCTTAGGGTTTCATGCTGTGGCATAGCTCACAAGCTACGTCGTCACGATCATGATACTTACGTCACGATGAGCAAAACAAGCAACGTTTACAGAAACTTATCATGAGGACAAGAGATTAAAAGGCTTCTAGCTCCTAGGCATTTTCCGCTACGTTACTCCACTCAATCATACTAGACCACCACCATAGACTTAACCGACCACAACGACTGCCGCAATGTTCCAAACAATTCTGGCGTACATCCACGCCTGGGTCGACTATGGCCTAGCTCTGTGCAAGATGGCGAAGAACCGCGAGATTGGATGGGTTACCATTGATCGGAAGGTGCGCTGTCTAGCCGTTTCTGTTTCGCCTTATGACTGATGGCCACTTCTAGACCGGAGAACACAGACGAGAGCAACAGCCATTATTGAAGAAGCTCAAGTTGCTTATTCTATTTAATCCAGTGATGGAATGGAGTATGTGGCTGCCGATCAATGAGCGCGTCTATGGTTTACTAATTCACCCAACCATCATACAGTCGACACAACAAGATGGTTCCGCCATTATCTTCATGAGAAGGCCGATATAGAAGGCATGAAATAGACAAGAAATTCCCTGCAGGAGATTCAGACTGAGGAATACAATCTAGGGCACAATGTCCGAGCCAGCATCCGCCCAAATGATCAAATCTTTCGTCGATTTCTACGGCATTAACATGGATGATTTCGAGCCATCCGACATCGACCAGTACAAAAACTTCCAAGAGTTCTTTACCCGTAGACATAAGCCGGAACGTCGTCCTATCCATGCACCTCACGACCCTGTGCGTACCAACCTCCACGAACCCACGATACTAGCATGCTGACCCCCGCAGACCCGCGCGATAATCTCCGCGGACTGTCGTGTAGTCGTCTACAACTCTGTTCCCCAGGCACGGGCAATCTGGATCAAGGGCCACCATTTTACTATCGAGAACCTGGTCGCGGACGAAAAGGCTGGCCACACCTGGGACTCCGGCGCGATTGCCTCCTTCCGGCTCTCGCCTCAGGATTACCATCGGTACCACTGCCCTGTGGACGGCACTGTCAAATGGTGGAAACAGATCCAAGGAGACTACTATGGAGTTGACCCCATCGCTATTCGAAGCGACATCGACATCCTAACAAACAATGCTCGCTGTGCGGTGTATATTGAGACCGAAGAGTTTGGAAAAGTCCTGTTTGTGGCAATCGGGGCTAGCGAAGTTGGCACAGTCAAGTAATTACATCGTCCTTTTTTCTGAGTCTGATTGAGTGCTGACGGTTATAAGGTTTAACGAGGACTTCAAAACACCCGGACGCAAGGTAACCAAGGGTGAGGAACTGGGAATGTTTGAATTTGGAGGTTCAAGCGTTGTTGTTTGCTTCGAGCGTGATAGGGTTGCGTTTGATGAGGACCTGCTAAGGGCTAGTGAGCGGTTTCAGGAGGTAGACGTGGAGATGGGTATGAGCTTGGGCAGGGCTGTCAAGGTCAAAGAGTGAGCCGTTGGATTCTGCGCCTGTATGTTTTGGTTTTCCGCTTTGCTTTATCGTGAGAAAGTTCTTAGCTTCACATTGTCTTGCAACATAAAAACAACATTACCTGGCAAACCGTCGACTGATTCGGTGAGATTGTAACTACGGATGTGTGGTTGATATCAGAAGTGGACATGAGAATTCAATCCTATTTAGAATCCTAATCGGCTCTAGCGTCACTGTTGTGGCATACTGGGGCGATCTGTAGCCTGGTAAGCTCAATCGCGGGAATTGAGAGCCCGGGTATGGCATGTCACTCGCGGCTCCAAACTACATGTAAAGTCAAGAACTGGATGCTCCGCCCGGGTGGAGGTAATGATCTTAAGTTTGGCAACTTCAGATCAACAAAAGTACGTCGTGAAGCATCGCCCGCAACGGGGATATGGGGACCACCCCTCCTCACCCAGCTCCCCTCCAAAGCATCTCCCTCTCCCAAATATAAGCATTGGAGATGGATGCAGGTAAAGCAGTTGTTTCTTCTTTGCTCGCCGCTGTACAAACATGGCCGGGATTTGGGTGACGAAATGATGATCTCACACCGGTATTTCGAGCATCACCAGCTATCACTCTGACTTCACATAAAATCACTCGAGGTTCAGAAAGGCTTGGTATACGCTTTCGACCACTGCTGCTCTATGAGACATCACTCGTTACTTGACGCCAAGAGTTTCTCTCCACCTAAAATTTCCTGTTTCTTGGCATAGAGTCTTTGTTTCTAACTCGAGATTGTGCCTAAGTCGAGATTCGCAAGGAAATAGTTGCTGATACCTTGTCACCTCGTGAAATCTGATTGGTGGTCTCGACTTAGGACAAGTTTTGAGTTGGGAACAAAGACTCTAGATGATCGGCATCTCGACTTAGGCAAAATCTCGACTTGGGAATGAAGACTCAGTCTTAAGTAAACTTAAGATCACAGGTCTTCGCCTGCAGGCTGACAAAACCACAACTCGCTGATTTCCACATGGGCAAATGGGTATCCGACACGCGCACTATGCAGCTATAAAAGAGCTGGATGCTGATGTAAGTATGGCTTAGCTTAGAGCACTTACGCATGATAACCGGTTTGAATTACTAACTTCTGAGCAGTGTGGCGGCAGCGACTGTTGAATGATATGCGTGGTCTGGCCTACATTGTGCGTTGTTATATTGTTAGGGCTGGGGGCTTAGGGCTTTGCCCAACCATACATAGAGTGGTACCTCTGCCGCCACAGAAAATTCTTACATAGATAGGTCGGATGGCACTCTGAGGTGTCTATTATCCTTTAGATTGTTCATCGGCTCGTACATTCAAGAACAGTGCGTGAGCTCACCGCCCGTAGATACTATGTGCACAACTATCGGCAGAGTTAGTATCGATGAATAGTGCAAGGTAGAAGGCGCACATTAGAGATTCGGGGTATTGATCATATCTCTAGCGCTCCTGCTCGGGTATGCAATGACGGGATGTACAGACGAGTGGGGATAGAAGACGGAGATTTGTATCTATGTCAGTGTGAAATTAACAAGAACGCGAAAAACTCAGGCAGACAGTGTAGCAAGCATTTGCCACCCGCTTGATCTACTTATTATAGAATAACTCCGCAAAGCATAGCTTCTCTCCATATCCAGTACCATCATAACAATCAGGCATTTATTTAAATCCGTTCCATCCAAACTACCAGCCATCCAAATTATAATATAATATCACTGCAGAGCCAAATCCATCCCACGAACCCAGTAACAGATACATATTTATTCTCTAGGAAGGGGGGCCAATGAATTTAGGCAGTTTTTTTATTTGTTAATGGGGGGAAGGGGAAAGGGATGGTACATTTGACCGAGAGGAGGGCTTGGCGGACACGTCGGGTTCACACCGCGGAGTATCGGGGAAAAATGGAAATTTGTCATACTCTAATTAGAGTGAATACAATATGATTTAAACAAAAAAAAAACAGATACATATTAACCTTACTCGTACATCCATACTGTTTCCCCTTCACACACTCACTAGCGAAAGATTGACTGTCGGGGCATTTGCGGTTGATTTATAACTAAAAAATGCCACATTAATTTCCAAGTCCAAGCAAAACCGGAAAGGGCATGCGAACCTGTTCGATATTCTCGCCACCGAGATTGGAAGTAACAGTAGCATAACCATTGGCACGATCTGCCCAAAGCCCCACTCGCTCTCTTCACTTTCCTGCATTACCGGCAACCTGGATATTATTGGTCAAGTGGATATCTTCAAATCCAGAGTGTCGTAGAAATTCACCACGAATCCACTTGCTAGCGAAATGAAATAAACCGTCCGGAGAGATGGTAGCCAACGAAATGATTTGTACCTGGCAGCTCCGACCGACAATACTTTGGAAATGCTGGCTGGGAGGCATCTGAATGAAGAGAATTGTCGCCGCACCCACTCTGACCGTCGATACAACGCATATATGTAGTCTACCCAAGGCCAGAAGACTCCCAAGACGATATTTGGCCAGCAGGTGTAATAGTCAACGAGCTTTTGATGACAGTTCATTGGAACATAAGGGTCCCAGATCTTGCACCTTGGATACAGGGAGGCGTTGAAATACGTATATAGAATAAGATAAACCGCGGTCGCCACAATTCGCAGCTTATTGAGTTCTTCCTCGGGTACTTTCCCAGACCCCAGTTTCGGTTTCTCAAGAGGACGGTTCTCAAATTCGATTGAGTTAATAAAACAGATATAGCTTACAGTGGAAATACATGTGATCAGAAGCAGGTGGTAGTATGTGGTATCGTTTCTGCTGTAGATTCCGGCAGAAAGAACAGCTATGCCGATGACGAGCTGCTGGTCCGCTAGGGACTTCAATATATCCTGCACTAGAGGATAATATCGCTCCCGTCTGGTCGTGCGATAGTTCTCTAACGCCTTGTGTAGTGTCGGTCTTTCGGCGGGATGCAAAAATATTGCCGCGAAGACGAAGAAGACGGAAAAAACGCCGCCAATGAGGAACGAGTACACGACCTGCAGCAGTTAGGAGAGTCATGAGAGTAGATTCAAATGGAGAACTTACCCCATCGCTACCTATGTCGGGGTTCTTGGGTATCGGATTGACGCATCTAAGCTTAAACGCGAGAAACTTGCCCATGTCGTTTGATGGTAACTATTTGGTAGGTATCTGGGACTTTCAAGCTGCGAAAATTGGTTTTGAACATCCAACATTGCTGCCTGATTTGGGGCTGAAATTGATCACCGTGCCAGACATTACTAGTCTTAATCGGTTACTAGAATAACAAACCAACAAAGCCATACGGTGCTACCTAGTAGATCCTTCGCCTACGGTACCCCACCTGGTTGCATACCCAAAGCAGTAGGAGCGTAGGGCAGATGGTGGCAAAACAATTCTGCTGGAAATCCCCAGAAACATGATTGGTAGACCAAAGCCAGCAGAGACCGATTTCATGACGACTTTGGTATTGGTGATTACGAAGATGGACAAACCCCAATCAGCAGATCTGTTTTCTCACAATATCCAGTGTCGCTTCTGAGTGTGGATGGGAGACATTGGAGTTATCCACGTAATTAGGTATGTTTTAAGCTGCATTCGAAAATATCGAGTGATTTTCGAGAAATGCGCTGCCCTCTAGCAATTAGGTCCTGCTTGAGAGATAAATTCAAAATTTCTGCTCGGAGAACTTGGTAATCGACTCATCAAGCTTCACACGGCTTCGTTTGCTCGCAGCGAGCATTCTACATCAAATAAAAGGCCCTCTCTGGCCTTGCGGGCGGGTGTGCCACCACCAATATAGTCGCACCCGGTAGCAGCAGAGCCCCGCAGTAGAGGTTCTACACTTTTAATAAGCACTTCATTCGTACATATTTGGGAGCAACACAAGGCTCTAAACTCAATTTTGCTTTAGGGTCAATGCTAGCTGAAGTACTCCTAGAATACATAGGAAGTACTTAAGTACGTACTTCGCCACTGACCAAGTTACATAGAGGTAAATAAAATGCACTTGCTACCGTAAATTGTGACTAGCTGAAATCACACTTCTGGGCCATCTTCAAGCTAGCCCTGAGCTTGGCCCCGTATGGCCAAAATCAAACAAATATCAGGTTTTTCCCATCTCGGGTTTAGCTAGTACGAATAAAGTACGTACTAAAAGCGCAGAACCTCTCTAATACCAATTGTGAGGATCCGAATCTGGCAGTATCACTAGCCTCGATTGGTCCGCGCGGCAGCACCCAGCAACCACTGACTTTTATGAACCGACGAACAACCCCGCCACAGGCTATATGCATGGTGCATTTCATTAAATACCTAATAAGGGTTCATATATTCTGAATGAAGCAGCACCCTATGCCGCTCCAATCCCATTCCGAGGTATCTCCCCGATAAATACAATCTGCGGAACGCCGGCTACATCTGCAAGGGTCACTCGCTGCAAGGGTTGCTACATACAGCGTACCACCTATATTAGACTTTGCGGGGAAGGGCTGAGCGGAATACGCATTGACATGTGATACAAGGATTGACATTACTGTACTTTACCCACTCTCCATCTTCCTCTTCCCGTTGGCAGTTGCCGTCTTGTCTAAACAACTGACGGTGGTGTGATGTCTGATATATTAATTCCACTTCTCCCCTCTTCTCCCGTCCCCGTAGATGAAGCATAGATTTCAATGGTTGAAAACCTAACACCTCAGCAACTCTCGGCCATTCTAGCCATAGCAGAGTCATTTGTCCCCGCGCTCACGCCCGACGAAACTGCCGCCGCTCAGCAACAAATCCAATCCTTCGCAGGTCCTCTCTCCGAGCCTTCCTCGGTAATCAATGAATACCTCACGACCTCCAGCGCGCTCTCCCCCGAGTTCGCCGAGAACATGACAACAATGCTCTCCCGCATTCCGCCGCGCGTTCTCCATTCTCTCGGTGGCTTTCTAAATCTAATGCAGTGAGCATGATGCGTCTCCCATCCCATATTTCCCCGGCTAAGTGAAAATAGCAACGGTGGCTTCATCGCGTTTTTCTTTACCTGGTCTTTTTCACCATTCATACATCTCCCCCGACAACGGCGGGAGAAGATTTTACAGGGATGGAGAGATTCTTGGTGTCCGAAATCCCGCGCGCTGTTTTCAAGTCTCAAGAGGCTGGTGCTTATGACCTATCTGAAAGCGCCGCCAAAGGCGCTGGGGTATCCGCTGCACAAGGATGTTCGGCCTTCTTCTCGCCCGGATGTGCATAGCTTCAGCTTCCACTCATTCTCCCAGACAGAGGAGGTGTTGGATGCAGATGTTGTTATCGTTGGTTCTGGGGCTGGTGGTGGAGTAGTTGCTTTGAAGCTGGCTGGGCTGGGGAAGAAAGTGGTTGTTGTAGAGAAGGGGGAGTGCATACTGGTTGAGCAGATGCCAGTGGAACAACTTGAGAATGAACGGATTTATGATGGTGAAGGAGGGGCGTTTGTAACGGCAGATGGGAAGGGAACCATATTGGCAGGTTCCAATTGGGGAGGTAGCACAACGGTGAACCTTTTAGGGTCTCTGGAGGTGAGTTGTGCCGACTCGAACGAGAGAAGAGTGGGACTTATGGAGTATAGTTAGCGGACGACGTTAGAAGCGAGTGGAGCACGGCCCACGGACTGAGCTTTGTTTCCACTGCAGAGTTTCAAGCTTGCTATGATCAGTATTCATCCCAACCTCCCGTCCGTGAATGATAATTTGCTAATATTGAGAAGCTGTAAAGCAGTAATGGGTGTTGGGACAGACACCATTGAGCACAGTACCAACAACCAGGTGCTTATTGACGGTGCTCGTCGCTGCGGTTTCGAGTGCAAAGATATCCCTCAGAATACTGGAGGGAAAAAACATACCGCCTGCGGCTCATTCTGCACTTTTGGTTGCTGCATTGGAGTGAAGCAGGGTACCGCTATTACGTGGTTGGCGGAGGCGGAAAGGAAGGGCGCAGTTTGTATTAAGGAGTGTCGGGTTTGTTCTCATCCCGCTCTGGAACAGACAAGGGGTTTATTGACTGAAATAGGTGAATGAGATCACTTTCGAAGATAAGAAAGCTACTGGGCTAAGAGCAACCATGTCAGGTGGTAAAGAATTGACGATTCGCGCAAAGACTGTGGTCGTGTCCGCAGGAGCCATTAGGACCCCCTGTCTATTGATGAAGTCGGGAGTAGAGGTAAGTTTTGATCTCGAATGCGCGATGCATGGTTGCGATGCTGATTCTCCCGCTTTCCAGCACCCCATGCTAGGAAAGAACCTGCGAGTCCATCCAGGCATCATCTGCGCCGGCTTCTTAAACAAAAGACAAACAAAGGTTCGTGCGTATTCTCATTGTCAGTACATTGCATCAAAATACTGAACTTATGCAGGCTTGGGAGGGCTCCATGATGACAGCTATGGTGACGAAACCCAACACTACCTACGCCCCATACTTCGCAAAACTTATCAACATCCCCATCATGCCGGGCACAACAGGATTCCAACTCCCTTGGTACTCAGCCGCGCACTGGAAAGTCAATATTCTTCGCCTCGAAAAGACAGTCTGGACATTGTCCCTCACTCGCGACCGAGATTCCGGCTCCGTCGTCGCTAACGAAACTGGTCCCGTGATTACTTATAATCTCTCTCCATTTGATCACGCGAACATTCTCGATGGCATCATCACTGCAATCAAAGTTCAAGTCGCTGGGGGATGCGACGAAATACAGCCGCTTATTGACAGTGGCGAGACAATCGTGCAGTCGTATGTGCCTGATCCGCAGACGCCTTTGGATGAGCGAATAAAGGACCCAAGATTTGAAAGGTATTTGGAGATGGTGAGGAGGACCGCTATTAACCAAAAGCTGGGGAACTGGAACTCAGCGCACCCGCAGGGGAGCTGCAGGATGGGTGCTGATGGGAAGTCCGCGGTCGTGGATTGCAGGGGAAGAGTACGCGGATATCAAGGCTTATATGTAGCTGACGCAAGCTTGTGTCCCACCGCCACTGGGGTGAATCCGATGTTGACAACGATGGCACTGGCGGAATGGGTGGCGGGGAAGATTGCGGAGGATATTGAATGATGTGAAATGGAAGGACTGGTTTAATAAGGTGTATGTTTACCCAATTGAGAGTGGTTCATGCGAGATAGCACGTGTATTTTTCGGGCAGCGGAGGACATCTTCCAATATAAGTTCTTCCAAGATAGAGGCTGCGAATGATGGATCATTTATGACACTCTAAAACTCCTTAAGTTGCCGAGAAGTGACAACGTTGTTGCCTGTGTTCATGGTCCGAGGGAGTTTGTGATACATTGAGACATCCCTACTAAATGAGAGAGCTGTAGAATCACTGGAGAGCACTCTTCCTGTCTCCAGTTTCGCCGACGCTCACCTTTCCTCGATATAATCTGGCTGCTTAGGGTTTGACCCCATGACCACCCATTAGTTTATAAACCCCCAATCCCTCCCCTCTTCCTTTCTCTCTCCAATCCTTTTGGTCTCTCACGAGAGTACTGAAACAACATTTTTTATCAGGTACTAACAGGTGTACCGGGAGTTTCGGGAATGCCACTCTACCAAAAAGCGCATCATCCCACTAGTCGGGCTGCCCTAATCATCTAAGGCTTTGGTTCCTTTATACAATATTGGACCCCTTTGATGATGTGGTTTGTTCTACTGCCTTCTTGTTCATCTCTGGTGATCAGGTTGTGCATATAGTAGGACACCTACAACAGAGCTCAACTTCAAGCTTAGTACCTTGGAGTTGTGAAGATGGCTCTTACTCTGTTCTAGGGCCTGCAAGGTGTATAAGTTTTTTACCCTTCGGGGTTTTTACTTTCTGCTTAACCTATGGGAGGCCCCCAGAAATGCAGTAATATTGTTCTTTGGCTGCCAAAAGGAGCGAGGGAATGAGATTGCTACATTTTTCGTTAAGCACGGAAATCTTCTATAAAAGACAAGTGAACTCGAGCAAAGCTGACTCCAAGTCCTGGGCTCCAGAGATAAAGAGACAGCGCGACGAAATGTCCTGGCTCTACTTAATCTCATGTCGTGCTGACTGCTAATTTGAAGTAAACTCGCCGTCATTGTAGTAGAGAATCTGACAACATTGCCTATCTTCATAAGTACCGACACGCAGCCAAATACACCAAATCTTGCTGTATTTTAGCCTTCTTACTATCTAGATTTTCGGGGTCGTGCACATTAGAAATGGTAGCTGTGTTTCTGGGATGGCGAAGGTAGGCATGATGTCCAAAATCTTGGAGCCGGTCGCGATGGTGCAAATCGAATCTGGGGGACTCCAGTGCCGAGACGTAGATTATACTATCTAGAGAACACAGCAGTGAAGACGGATTATTGTCTGGGTGCAGGTTTCTCTCCCGTTTCCATATCATGCATACATCCAATCTTTAGGCAACTAGTGAATCCTCCCATCCAACACTTCCGTAATAACCATCTAAAACCGCATCTGACTGCCCAAAGTTTCATCGTGTGCGTGTTACCTCTTCAGTTGCTGTCGTTACGTGTGGTTAGTCTGCTCGTCGGTCCAAGTAATACCGTCTTCCCCACTTTCTGGAGTGGGGACAATGGTATAATATATGGGTAATCGTCCTTCCAAACCCTCTTCGACAGCTTGTCCCAGTCAACCACTAGCCCTTAGGTTCGGCATTATAGGTACAGGTACGGAGATGTATGTACTTACAGAAGATGGCAATATAGACGTATTCAACAATAACTGGAACCCAGATCAAAGCAGCTAAAACCTGTCCGTATCCCATAAGATTTTCCTGGTAGGCATCACCTGCCTGCCTCTGCATTCTGACTCTGTCGAAAATGACAAAAGCAGCTTCCACCCAGGTCACTAAGAGGCTGAAGGTGGCGACTATCCAAATGGACTTTCCCTCTAATTTCCATCTAAAGAAATATCTCCTCAAAAACATGAAAATCCCGGAGAAGCATGGACAGACCAGACCCCAGGAATAGTCTCGGAGTGTTATACACAATCGTCCGATACCACTCCGGGAAGGATTGTCTGACGAGATGGCGAAATATTTCGAGTATGGTGCGCAGCACTTGACGACTAGCCGGATAAGCCTAAGTAATATCCCAAAACCTTCGGACACGGTCATAGTAAATATTATAGACACTTCGATGGTGGATATGGAAATGGCGATATAAGTATTGCCAACAAAACAAAAATTTGTCCACTTGCCACCCCCCCACATTCGGCTAGAAGGGGCATACCACCATCCAGCAAATACTAAAATAACCGTAATCGTGATTATGTTGGACCTGAGATGCTTCCTTCGAAGTGTCTTGTACGAAAACGAGAGTACTGCATATAGTGGGCCTATTGAGAGGATAGAGACATGCCTTAACATAACAACTTCATAGTAGGTATTCGTGTTTTTTAAGGCGGTAACTAAAGTAGCTACGCCAACCGATAGTGCAAAGAAAGCCGCCGCATCCAGGAATGATGGCATCGTCTCCTTGATGGCACGGTCGTGAGTCATCACAACAGAAGAGAGAAAATCGTATTTGCGACTTCCTCCCCCACTCTTCTTTGGCTTGTGGGCGTCAGGTCCCAAGATGTGCGATAAATAACAAACAGTCACGAAGGTTAGTTCAAAAAGATATGCGGCTAGCATCTGTATGAAAGGTTATCCTCCATCCATATTGCCTAGAGGCACTGTGGAGATTCCTTACTCCAATACCAGCCATATCTGGATTCCCCGTTGTGCCAATCGATGGGCATACTTGGGGAATGCACAGCCGTGCAGGTACATCTAATCCCCAAAGCATTCCTATGGGAACCGAAAATCTGGCGCCATTTTCGCTCGAATTGAAATAGCTCAAGTATTGATCGCCGTAACAAGATGTACCGCCCGGAGCGTAAAGGTATGTAGGGAGTGCGTCACGCCAGATATCTTCTTCGGTGTAATTGTTGCGAATAATATTCTTCAGCCAAGTGCAATTCTTTGAGAAGTCAAGGTTCACTACGATGTTTTCTGGAATCGTGAAGTTCTTGCAATAGTCGTCCATCTCGTCCGCGATCAATGTTGTTTTGAAAATGGGTCTCTGCGAAGGTTACTATAACCGAAGAAGAGGAGGAGAAACGAAGTAATTGTTTCGTGCAGAAGCCTGAGCCGCCGATCTACAGCTCACGGATTAGCACAGCCTACTCCAGTAGGGATTAAGTACCCAAACATGTGAGCGGCTGAAATCTGGTCGAACTCGTTGCATTTGTATTACGTGCAGATTGCACATGAGATAGACTCCGTTATTTCTATTCGCCTGATTCCAAGAAGTGCTTGATGATCGCCTGGCTTTAAGCGACATGCTCAAGGCAGAGTTTGCTTGTGACCCTAGGTATTGAAACTGCACGTATCACAAAAGCAACGAGTTCGACTAGATTATCTCGGTGCTAGGGTTTCGAGTATAAATAGCATAAGCCACCACCACCATTTATCTTTAGCTGATAATTTGAGAGGTACTTCAAAAGTGCAGATTCCAAACCCCCAGTTCCGAGTATTTGGTGTTTTGAAGAAAGTGAGACCCCGCTACCTTGGCAGTGATGTGCCGACAGAAGAGGAAAATAGATTTTGAGATTAGTACTTTTGAATACGGCTTACTTCTTTTCTTACGAGTTTGTTTTATCATTGGTGCTTCTAATATTGAGTTACCGCTGAGGTTGGGTAACTTTATCTTTGATGGGGGGCACTGAGAAGTGCAGTGGAGGGTAGGGATTCTTGGGCAGTGAGTAGGAGACGTCTATCTACTTGTACCATAGTATACGGCATATGGACCTCCATAGCCAGTATACAGTTTGCGTTTGGGTGAGGCCCCACTCGCGGTGTGATGTACGAGAAGAAGGAAGGAGGTCTAGTGGATTTGATCTGTATATGGTTGTTGGGTAACTTTGACTTGGCACTCATGGCATGTATGGCGGTATTGGGCTTCAGCCCGCAATATACCGGTGGCATCATTTGGCGTTCCCCATTACTACTACTACTTGGGCGGTCAAAAATTACTGGCCGATATCTGTATGCACCCTCGCTAAATCGAGCACCAGTACTTTTTTGGCGGCCTAAGTAACGTACTAGATCTGCTACTGCAGTGCCAGCAGCAGTACGAGACTAGTACTCGATACAGATAGCAATGCAAGCACCACTGCCCGCGTATATTTTGGTGAGTCTAGCAGCGGGGAGGTACTTCAAAGTGCAATATGTGTTGCTATACATTCCCCCTATACCAAGTACATCCTTGGACAAGTAATTCTACCTGGATAATCGACCACATCGAGCCAGTCTCTACCACAGAAGGTTATGTGTCGTCAAAGTAAATTACCTTGTCAAAAGCCCGCTCTACCACTGGGTTGACTTGCTTTAAAGGTTCCAGTTGCCAAGCAGTGTATTTGGTGACTTGGTCGATCAACCATCAAGTGAAAGACTATCAGCAGGTCCGTTGTCCATAATACCAGCCATTGACCATAAAGATTATCCCTCGAGTCAAACTACCACCCTTATAACCCGATGTAGATCATCTATTATGGCGCGAGAAACCCTGGAATTCTAGAGACTGGTAAGGAGGAAAGTAATTCTATCCCACTAGACCAGACCTGTTTGCCAAGTAAGTTGACGTGGTGGTAGAGTGTGCCCTTGGTACGTGGATCAGCCTCTGGACAAAGTAATCTACCAACGGGGTTGGAACAATGTTAGCCCCTCCGTGACAGGAGTCCATCAATAGCCCGCCAGAAGTTCAGATCTGCAATTTCGTACACCTCACCTGCTGGTGCCTGATCAGAGTTATCTGTGTATCCAGCGCGGCAATGAGCGCAAAACCCGACCAATCAACATCGATTCAGTAGTGTAGGGGTATCATGGGCGCTTGCCATCAGCATCATGCGCCCGACCCGGGTTCAAATCCCGGCTGAATCATTCATTCTTTTTGCATTTCCTAGAGTACTGACCATCTGTTTTATATCTCACATCTTCTTCTATTTTGTCTACTGTAACTTATGCACCCACCTCAAGTCCTAACCAGAACACCCACTCCTCCTTCAACCGGTCTAAACCCACTATACCACCCCACCTGCACCTTCTCCTTCATCTCCCTTCCACTACTCCTAACCTCACGATCCAACCACTTCCTCAGCGCCTTCGCCTTCGCCCACCCTTCAAAACACTCAACAACCTTCATAAGTGCATCCGCATCTTCGACTCTTCCACCTTCATCAACCAGCTCTCTGATCCGCTTCTCAACCTCTGCATACTCCAGAAATGAGTATTTCATTCCCAATCCCGCTTCCTTTTTCAGGTCATTCTGCCATACTGGGTATCGTGAGAGTAGGAGGATGAGGATGGCGCTGATGTTCTGAGATAATGGAGTATGGCAAGTCGGACAGCTAAGATTGTGGGGTGCTAGGAGGAACTTTATGAACTTTGCTGCAAGGGAGAGGTTCCAGCGGGAAGAGACGAGGGTTTGGCCTTGATCGGTTGTTAGCGGTGAAGTAACCTGGAGATCGGAGGGAATGTACGGATTGGAGCGTCGAGCTTGAGAAGTGCTGTAAGTGCTGCTATAAACGAGGGCAGGAGCATACACCACCTGTGAGTTTCCTACAGTTATTTAGCAAAGTATAAGACAAGGCGTGCGACGGACGGACTTGCTGCAACATGACGCTGCGTATATATTTCCAAATTTCGAGGTAAATAAATGGGTTCTTGATCCACCACCCATCTTTTAGGAGGGAAACGAGGCTACACAAGCTGGCTGTTATTCTGTCAGTATAGTGCTTCATAAAAGTTGACTCGCAGTGTATACAAATAACATAATTCATCTCGAACGAACGGCTTATCAACATTGTGACTATTCGCCCAATCTCATCTTCTCTATTTGCCATGTCATCTTTTGAGATACTGGATATGCTGGTGGTCGATAAATTTGACAGCATGTTTACTCCAAACCCAGTAATCACCAGAAACTCAATCAGTGAGCCAACGGATGCCGAGTGGAGCCATGTCAATTCCGGTTTCGATGAACAAACAAGAAGCTCGGTGTAAGATTTTCCCACATATTGAATGGCCGATGATAACAAATGAGACCGTTTGGTGAAGGCGGAGCCTAACAACGGTCAGTTGAAACCGGCGCAAGGTATGAAATGCAGGTAAGTACATATGGATTCATGTGCTCGTGCCAATATTGTCGAAAATTGTACCAAGGCTGTGAGGTTCTCTAACTTCGCTTTAAGCTGCTCCACGGGCAAATTGGCTGCATCGTGACCCTGACAGCAAGTATTCACCTCCTCCATCTCTCGGAGAATTATCGGAGTAACTATTCGCAGTTATTAGCACATAGCCATGACTTCAGCCTGAATAACGGATCGCCTTACATAAATCAACACCTCCTAGCACTTCTGCCAGTTTTGTGGCACCGGTAAGAGTGGCACGTGGGGCACTAATCAAAACATCACATGCTTTCTTCCAGGCTGTTGAACAGGTCAGACTATACTCCAAGTACGATATACTGCTCCAAACCTTCCACGGTAATCCACTCCTGGTCTAATGACTCGACGTAGCATCTTATGATGAGCATACAAAGCTGCTGGTTCAGCAAAGTCGGTTTATCCTTCCTAATGAGCATAGTAACATCCAGGATAATCCTCAACAGCTTCCGCAATTGACGAAGTGTACCCTCTGGGTCAGCAGAATTTGTGACGAACTCGTGGGAAAAAACATTCCTAAACAGATCCTACAAACAGTCAGCATTTAACGCGAGATAAAACACTTACCATCACTCACATGGAAAACATCGAATGCATTATCTGCATGCTTCACTATAAGCCGAAACACCGGGTGTGTTTCCACCAAAGGACCACTACAAGCGGATCCCAACCAAGCACTCGTCATAACCATGACAAACTGCGTATCCGAAGCTCTTCTCCGCCAAAGCCACGGAATACACCATTCCGCATTCACAATCACGCAAGCCTCTGGACGAGACTCGAGCTCCTCCCGCAACGACGTTCTCGACAACAGCGGAGAAGCTATAGAGCTTCTCTGCAGATGTACATGGCTAATATAGACCTTCAAGAGTTCAATCGCCTTTAGATCAGTGCTTGGCTTAAATCCTTTTCCGAGTCAGTATTTGTGAAGCATCGAGTGATGGGTTGGTGCCTACCCTCACAACCTGACTGAACCTCATTAAAGATATAGACTAGCGCCACCCGCACCGCACTTTCAGGATGCGCTTTCAGCTTTTTATATGCCTCAGTGTGCTGTAGCACCACCTGCATATCCCACGGCGCCTTAAACTCTTCCATGCGGCGGTGCCCGTCCTCCCCGTTAATCCACACCACAAACATAACCCTCAAGTTCGCAAACTCATAGTCCCTCTTAAAATCATGTCTATCAAGCGCAGGGACCGTCGGAAACTTGCAAGGCGAAGGCGTAAACGCATTGATGCGAGCTGAAGTACCAACTCCCAACCGGCATTCAAGAAGACCCAGTAACGTTGTGACAATACTATGGACATCCGGTGGTTTCATATCCACGCGCAGCACAACCCTAAGAAGCGAGGCCGAGCACGGGAGTGAAACTTGACAATTCCTCAGCGTGGCATGCGATGGGGAAGGGGGTACGCACAAGCACATTTGGCCAGCCTCTGCATGTTCTCCCGATACACGGTGCTTTCATTGCTCCACCACGAAGCACCAGAAATAAGCAGCTGTAAACATTTCCATACGGGAACGGCACACTCTGCCTGCTCGTCGAGATGCAACCAGTCCGCTGCGGGAATGCTATTCAAAAGTTCAGAAAGCACAGTCACAGCGGCCCCATGAGCATCTACCCATCCACGGATGTTGAGGTTCCTACTAGGGCCCTCCGGTGAAAGCCGCTGCAGACAAGACAGCAGCAGCTCGCAAATAAACCTAAAACCGGAATCTCCAAGTCGTTGGAAATCCGGGCGTAGAGATGCGAGGAGGTTGATCCCATCTATTGCCGTCAATGTGTCAGAGGTTTTTCCAAAAGCGAGATCATGGTCACGGGTCCAGATGGCGAAGAAACGCTGCTGTTGTGTTCTAAGAAGATCAGGCTCGGTGTGCTCAAATGGGGGGTGGCTGAGTAGGATATGTAAAAGCAGTTCGACGAGTTGCGAGATTGTAGCGCTGCAGGCAGATTGTAGGAGGAGTGTTGTTGTGCGATATTCGATTGGGGCGGATGATTCTGAGACGATGGAGATGCAAGGAGATGAAAAGAGCTCTTCGAGCAAGTCGATCAAGGCTCCTTGCGTAGTGGGAAGCATGTTGTTTGTTGTATGTAGGCTTACGAGTGACATGTTAGGGATATCACACAATGTGGGGTTCAAACACATGGTCTCATTCGGATATTTATGCATCGCAATCATGTACTACTTCCTGCTACCTACTACTACCTACAAACCTCTACTCTACTCTACATCTTCAAGTGCCCTCCAAGCGCAAATCCGTACACAACCGTACTCACAAACCCCATCAAATTGAGCAGCGAGCTAGCCCCATGCAGCTTAGAAAACCTCTTATTGAGCTGTTTCATCTCCTCACTCTTCTCCCCCTCATCATAATACTTCTTCCCCTCCTTCGTTTCCTGCCTCTTCCTCTCTTTCATAACACCCGTCGTAGCTGGCCCAACAACCCCCAAGTTCACCGCACTCGTCAAAAACGTCGCCAACATGGGTGCCGCGGTTTCCGTGGACAGCAGCTCACTGTAGGGAGCGGTCGGGTGCGTCAAAAGCACTATCAGCGGAAGCGCCGTTTGCATGCCAAAATAGATGGGGAAGATCTTTTGCTGCAGCTGGCCGAATTGTGGGCGCGGGAGGGCGCGGAAAGCGACGATGCCGCCGACGAAGGACTGAGGGGTTAGTAAATGAGAAGGTGGGAGGCGAGGTGCTTACTTGGAAGAATTGAGAGCCCAGGAGGGTTCCATAAGAAATAATGTGCCAGCTTGCGGCGGAGGTGAGGGCTGAGAGAATTGGCATGTTGTGGAGTGAGTAGAGTAGATGTTGCAGTGATTGTGACGTGGAGCTCTTGTCTATGACGTTTTGAGGTTACACAGCTATCAATTAACAACATCCACCGTTCAATATACTCCCAAACCACCACCTACCACCATCACCGTGGTCGTGACCTTGGAATGAATCGCTCTACTACCATAGACACGGCCCGTTTTCACCCCCCTCCCTCAGCCAATTGGTAGCCCAGCTCCCAGCTCTCCCACCAACCACCAGCATGGAACGCACTCCATCCCTCGCCTCCACACCCTCCCTCGCCTCCCGCCTCAAATCCCACATAATCTACCACCGCATGTACGCCGATCCCCCACCCCGCTCCGAGCTAGCGCCTTCGCAACTCACCGACGAAGGGCTCCTATACCTGCCTCCCCCACCACCCCCACCACCACCCAAGAGCAGCCGCGCCTCCAAACCCGCACCCCTGAAGCCCGCACCTGCAGCACCAGCCCGCTCCGCACGAACCCCCCCAAAGAAGAAGCTCCGTATCGTCTGCATCTCCGACACCCACAACCACACCTCCTTCTTCCTCCCCCACGGCGACATCCTAATCCATGCTGGCGACCTAACAAACCGCGGCACACATCAGGAGCTCACCAAAACCCTCACCTGGCTTTGCACACAACCACACGAGCTCAAGATAGTTGTTGCGGGAAACCATGACGGGTGTACTTTGGATCCTTCGTACACGCACACATCCCTCGCACCCGCCGAGTCCCACTCCGAGAACCTCGCGCTCTTCACCTCCACCTCCGCCGTCGCCGCAGGGATAATCTACCTAAACCACGAATACCGCACCTTTACCCTACGCGACGGACGGCGGATCCGGGTCTTTGCCTCTCCCTTATCCCCCGCCATCACAGGCGGCCTATGGGGCTTCGGGTACGCCGAGCCCCAAACCCTCGCCTCCTCGCCATGGGCGGCGATACCCTCGGACACAGAGGTGTTAGTAACGCACACGCCGCCAAAATACCACCTAGACTCGTCTCCAACATTTCCAACGCCCGGCGGGACGCCGGAAATGCACCACGGGTGTGAGTTCCTTCGACAAGCGCTATGGCATGTACGACCGGTGCTGCACGTGTTTGGTCATATCCATCAGGGGCGTGGGGTAGAGAAGGTGACGTGGGATTTATCGTCGCGGTTTGTGAAGTACCGTGAGATCGGTGCGGTGCGAGTCGATGACCCGTTACCTGATAAACCGCGGAAGCAGTTTCTTGTTGATACTATACGGCGGGCGGAACACAGGGTTGTAAGGGGGCAACAGACGTTGTTGGTGAATGCTGCTATTGCAACCGGGGGCTGGAGGAAGGGGACTGGACATCCGAATGTGTGGGGGAAACCCGTGGTTGTGGATTTAGAGGTTGAGTGTGTGGATGTTGTTAACCAGAATGGTACTGGTGATCCTACGCAGGTCAGGATCCGTGGGGTGGGTGAAGGGTGGAATACAGTTGTAGTAGTCGATGGGGTGGAGGAAGAGAGTGCGGCCGAGTGATTGCCATGATTGGTGGCAGTTTTCCCGTGTACAAGAGTCGAGTATAACAAGCAGCATGATTGCATGGAACGAAGTATCAGCGAGAAACAAAGAAAAAAAATATCCCAAACATCCCAATTTTTCATCATCCACAAGGTATGTATTTACAAAAGAACAGAAAAACATGTCTGTATCCCCTGTGCCCTTTGTTTCTCTCATCAATCATCGACAAGCCAATGCAAAAAGATCCATATATAAGACAGGCAAAAGAAACGAAAGTAATAAGAGAATCTCACAGACGAAAATCATCTACCTATAATTCATCTAGAACCAGCCAACAAACCAACCTCATAGCGAACCCCCATACCCGTACAATACCATGAATGCAATACAGCCCTCAACCATACAACTCCATGATGTCCTGCCATGTTATAAAACGAGAAAACGAAAAAACGGAAAATGGGAAATGCAGCAGGAATATTTAAACCATGAAATCCGACCCAACCAACCAACCAAACCAAATTAACAACCGTAAGAGGCCCATAGGCGAAATCATTATGGGGATGCACTCATCTACCTCTTTGATCGCTGGATACTTGCGTCTATGGGGTAAGCGGCCAATAATGCTTCCTCGGGACCAGGCAAATCTTCGAACCAAGTATGTGCAATGACTTGCTCGATTGTAGGTCGTCTATCAACATCGCGATCCAGCATCATCTTAATCAGGTCAAGAGAAACTTCCGACATGACGAAAGGGATTCTTAGTTCGCGGTCCATTATCTCATCAATCTAGCGCAAAGAGTTAACATAATTCATCCTCGAATTAATGGCAAATTGAAACACTAACGTTGTAAAAGGGATTCTCCTTATAGCAGATGGTATAAAGCAACACTCCCAATGCCCATACATCCTGCTCTTTCCCTTTATAAGACTTTCCCTGCAACACCTCCGGTGCAGCATAGTCTGTCGTTTGTTAGACACCATATCCGATTACCAAAGGTGAAATACATACCAATAGTACCAACAAACACATCAAAAGGACCATTTTTTATATATGCCGAACTCCCAAAGTCAATCACCTTGATATTTCCGGCACCATCAAGAACCACATTCTCGTCCTTGATATCTCTGTGAACAACGCCGGACTTCGTGTGGAGGTGATATAATGCTCGAGCGACCTGGATAAAGATGCTCCGGCATTCATCCTCATCCATATTAACCTTAAGCTCAATATAGTCGAATAAGTCCATCCCTGGTAATCCGTGTGGCACCATTTCGATATAATAGTTGATGTCGTCTTCGAAGAAATCGGTCATCTCCACAATGTTGGGATGCTTTAGACCATCGCGACCGAGATAGTCGAGAACATGAATTTCTAACGGAACTGTCCCAAGCCTTCGGTCCCGGGTCCAGGTATCGACCAAGATTCGTCGCTTCGTAACGTACTTCAGAACAACCCGCTTCATATCTTTTCGCTTGTATCGAGCGAGCTTGACTTGGCCGTAAGCTCCTTGGCCCATATCCTCTAGGATCATGAAATCCTGAATCGTCTTCTTTTTCTTGCCCGAATTCGGGGTAACGGTTCTGCGAGAGGGTATAACCTTGGTCGAAGAACCAGGCAACTCGTCTTCTGAACTCGGCGGCGTTGGTGACTGATGGATAGCCTCCAACTGTTTTGTTAATAACGACATCGCAGAATCCGGACTAGATGATTCGACAACTGGAGTGTTAGATTGTCCGGGGCTGGGTTGCCTTGGAGGAGTGATCGGTCGTTGTAGTTCGGGGGACAAAGGGTCGGTAGCTGCAGATGCGACATGTAGGTGCCTTGCGTATGTGACCCATAAAGCATAAACCATTTCGCCTCTTTCGTTAGGCCCCTCTTCGTCGGAATCAGACTCATCCACCACAAGAGCGTCTTCATCCCTTGACTCCGAAATTACGACCCTCATCTGCACATCTACATGAATCTCGGACCCGTCGTGGTGTTTCGCTATTACCCCACTAGGAATCGAAAAAGCAGACATGATACACTCTTTATTCTCGCGAAGCGAGAGGATCGCATTCGCTTTTCTAAATGAGTGTTCAGGTACTACCATCCCATCAGCCAAACTGATGTGATCCTCGTTGGTGAAATACTCCAAGATCTTGTCAAACTTCGGTATCAGCTCCGTTATGGACAAGCCCACGGGATTCAAATGGCCGAGCAGCGCCGCTGAAAACACAGCATTCGTACTAGCAATGCGTAATGTTGTGGCCGACAGAACAATGATTCCTGCGATGTGAGGAAAGGAAGAAATTCGCAACCCTCTATCACCCATGACAGGTTCGACACCACAAGGTATTTTAGCTCCATTGGCACTTGCGACTGTAAACTGATGCACCAAAGCAGTCCTTTCGAAATTCACACTGCCGTCGTCCAGCCTGGGAAGAGTAGGGATCAAAGACATCAGTTCAGCACCTGGTGCGGCGAGATTGGCGTCCCCAAATATGTTCCTCAAGCTTCCTTCAGAACGCCGAACGCACTCTATACGGTCCTCTCTCTGGCATGTATAAATAAATGCAACATCTTCGTTTATCTCTTCCAACACCCAAATTAAGCCTCCTCGTTTTTCTTTGACCCATAAACTTGCAGCACCGGTATTACCATTACGTTTCTGAATTGGGACAACATCACCACAAAGAATAACCCCCCGCGACTGATTGTTTCTATGTTTCGGCATCTCCATCTGATCTCCACCCGCGAGAAGCGGGGCCCCGGTATAAAAAGCATCAGATTTTGCTCTCCGGCCATTTTCCCGATAGATCACGCCAGTTGAATGCGGCGTGCCGTGATGGCTGTGCGGATAAGGAAACGATGTTGACGTATTCTCTCCAGAATTCAACTTGGCGGCCAGCCATCCGCGTCTCTCATCCCGTATAAACTCCATGATACCGATCCTTCGGACTTCCGCCATAGTCACTCCAAAAACCAAACATGCTAGATCGTTTGCAGCCAGGATTGTCCATGGACTATGCGCTTCTGTTGTAAATATTGCCTGGGCCGGGGGTTGGCTTCTGTTCGTGTGTCCGTGAACGGATGATTTGCGCATCGAGGCATGTGGTCCATTTCCGACAGCAGACAAAGGTTGGTCATGGACGAAATATGGCTGTGCCATGGCTTCATAAAGCTTAGTTTCCAACGCCAGCGTAGCCGTATCCGTATTTGTCCGTTTCAAACTCGCTCTTCGGCTTGGCGGAGGTGACGACTTTGTCGTAGACAGTGACTCATTAGTTGCGGATCTCGATGTATCTTCTGACCTCGTGTCCTCAGTCGGTGAAGATGATAACCTCTCGACATCTGAAATTCTATGAGAAAGATCGAGTGGTGGAGGTCGCTTCGGTTGTGCAAAACTCTGCTCAAAGGGATTCGAGTCCACTTCGGCTGGTCCTGTAACAGGCCCGGTAAACATAGGCGTCTTTTCCTCAGACACAATGTCAGCCTTTCGCAAAAGCTCCATCACGCTATCCACTTCCTCCCCGTTTCCATCCATCTTGGCCTGTGCAGTTGCTATCAACGGAGATCTGATACCCCATCCTAACTTATCTCGCATGAACTCGATACTCCGTTTCAAAATATTTTGTCGGTTGTGAATTAGGTCTTCGGATTGGTTGGCAAAAGAGAACGAGTGGAGAGATTCGGACGGAAATCGAGCCAGATCTTCACAGGAACCGAATGCTGGAGAACTTGGGGGGAGTGATAGCGAGTTAACTCGAGTAGAAGCGGTGGTGGTCGATACACTGGGCGAGCGAGAAGGTATCATAAATCCTTGAGAACCAGATGCCTGTTGTCTGATGCGACGCAATCCAGAGGTGTAGAGACGGTCACCTTCACCTAGCACGGGACTTCTAGGAAGCGTTAATATGTAAACAGTCATACTATGTTACAACACCGGGTAGAGTGGGGTATGTATAGATGGGACTGGGGAGGGGAGGGGGCAGAGGGAGGCGCAGAGCACTGTGGGACTGGGGGTTGTTTCGTGTCATACCGAGGGGAGGGTTCGATTCCATTACGAGGCTCGATGGATGCATCCACTGAGAAACGGATTTTTGGACGGTTGAAATTAGGCGGATCGTTTAGAGTTGCGGCCTTCCGCGTCATTATTGGCGGGGTTGAGCGCGGCCTGATCAGGTCGCCGAACGAGTCCGAGTTGCCTACAATTGATGCCGCTCTCAGTTAGTGACACAGCTTCCTCGCGCAAGGCTGCATGAAACCCGAGACTCAAAGCACATCCCCTCTCACATACATGCACAACACATACATAAACGTCCATTGCTCGGTTCGATAGAACAAAAACGGTTCTACTGTCACAAAGGATACCCCACCGCAAACATCAACAAGTGAGCGAAACCATCACAAGGCTTACCATTTTGTCCACTCGGTGGAGGTACAGTGAGTCCCGCCATATCTCACGCGAATCGAGCGAGCCCCACTCGATCGCACCAGTGTCCGACTCGGATTCCTGTCGTTCGATATCGCGGATTCGTCGGGGATGACGGTGTTGACCGGTTTGACGCACAGGACTTGAGTGAAGGCGGTCGGTCGGCGGTGGCGGGAGAGGAGGAGGAGGAGGAGGAGGAGGAGGAGGAGGAGAGAAGAGAGAACAGGAGGGGGGAGGGGAAGGAGAAGCAAGAAAAGAGCGGGGACAACAAAAAACAATACTAAAAGTACGGTAGCTAACGTATAACAATAAGGTGGAGTCGTCGTGACGACAAGTCGACAGGTGAGCGAGCGCGCCTCAGCGGTTGAATAAATCTAATAAAAGAGACTTGTCTGGAGAACAACAGCACAATTAGTTAGCTTATGCAGGCATGGCTTCTTAGATGTATGGTTGGCTGTACTTTGCTCACTATGCTCACTATGCGGGGGCGCGGGAGGTGCGAGAAATTCAAACGATTCTCGAGTCGAATTCACACTACAATATGAGTGAGTGGCGGCGAAGTCGGTTGCAGGACTTCTATCTACTACTCGCCCACTTTCTTCCTCTCATTCTCCCACTCCACTTCTCCGCTGCCACCCAGCAGTCCATGATTCATCAGCGCATATGATGATGAGGGCAGCATCACTTTTGAGGCGCTGGGCCTTTTTTCAACCTCACGCCGGTCACAGATCTAGGCAATTCTTAACATTTCCTACCACATCCCGCGAATCACGAGTAATCCCACTAGCCGCCCAAACTTGACACATGCAAAGAACCAGGTCTTTGAACCCTGAAGATTCCCATACTAGTTAACTCGGATCGACTGCAATGAGCCTGCCCACGTTTTTTTTTCCTGACGGCAACCAAGCAGCCTCCCGATGTGAAAGAAAAAGCCCGAGTGCAGCCCGATGACGCCTTACAACTGTTACTCCGTCTCCACCATTCGGATCTGTTCCTTCCAGGAAGCAATATGCCTCGAAATTCGATAGATGATGGTCTTGACATCCCCGGTTCTTCCCGACACCAATATGCCGTTTGCAAGGTCAGAATTGTAGATCCAACATCACGATCAAGATCTGTGAGGCTTGTGTTATCTATCAATCTGGAGCACTCAACCCTCCATCCCACTGTGCTATCCATCGGCTTACCCAGATATAGTGCGGGCCTAATCCACTGCGCATGAGGACTAATGTGCGATGTTGTCATATCTCACTATCCCAGCGGGGTGTTTCCTAATCGACGAAACAAAAAGCGCCAACGGTTGACCGACGTATCTATTCCTGCAGCTACAGTAGGTCATCCCTATCCGCTGTGGGGAGGCCGAGAAAGGGTCCTGATCGACTCTACCCCGCGGCTGCTGGCAGGGGGGAGATTAAAAAAGCTGAGTCTGAGGAAAGCTTAGTCCAATCGTATTAAAGTGGTGGTACCCACTCTATAGAGTACCACCATAAGCATGGTTGTCAACTCATCTCCGCAAGGGCCGATTTCCTAGAGTACAGATTTACAACTAGGCCCCGAAGCGCGAAAGGAACTGCGTACTTCCCTTTGCCACTGCAGATCGAATTACAGTGAACATTTAGTAGAGTATCTATCGGCAATCGGCAAAACAAACGTCGCACCGGCCAGCTCAGAAGGCTTCTCTTCACTGCCGTCGAAGTTGATATGTGATCGAACTCCAGCATGGTCCACCCCATGCTGGACACAACACCGTATTATGCAGCCTCTTCGACCAATATATGCACTCCGATGTCACATTGTTGGTCTTCTCCGCCATTTCCTAATACAGATACGAGCTTGACTGTACGAATGTCCCTCTATGATAGCCGATACTTGCGCTGGGTGAATTCAGGAAAAGCTCTCACGTCTTGCTCGGTTGGAATCGGGCAGCTCGGTAAGAGCTCTCCTTCTGCCTCGTGGCAAAAGATTAATTTAATGATTCAGCCGGGATTTGAACCCGGGTCCGGCGCATGATGCATCAGCTGATGGCAAGCGCCCATGATACACTACTGAATCGATGGAATAAAGTGGGGGCCAGCCTTCATGGTGTGACATGCTAGTGCTGAGTTTAATTTAGGCTTCACCTCAGAAACTTGTCACTTGAACAAGAACCGTAGCCAGGACCAAACTACTCCACTTAGAGGTACTGTTAATTCCAGTAAACCTAGGGTAACATCCCAATGTGATTGCTATCCTTTACCAAAAATGGCATTGCCCATCAAGCAAAGACGGTGGTCAATAGATACAAGAAATGAATTCCCATTAAAGCAATCTCATCCAAAGAAACACCAAACCCCAAGTCATGATAGTAATTCCATCTAATCCATACCCCCAATCCGCACCCTACTTCCAAACTCCCCTCCCGTTGCTGCACCCTATTGCACCCTCATTTACGCTCTCGCCATCCGACTACCACCCAACTTCGGTCCCTTAAGACACTTCTTATCCTCCTTTTTACTTCCCTTCGAGACCGAGGCGGCGTTGTGGACGGCGTGGGCGGAGGATGGTTGTGGTGGGTGACGGTAGTGGGTGTAGAGTAGGGGAGGAGGGAGGGGAGTCGGAGCGTCGTCGGGGAAGGATATATCGGTGGTTGTTGACATCGTACGTGTAGATCGGTAGTTATATTAGAGGAAGTGAGGTCGAGGCCGAATGTTGAAGATGGCGGCTTTGTCATTAAGGCGTGGCTTAGCCTCATCGGACGAAGATAAAGTTCTTTACTGGCAGTGCTCTCGATATTCTCTTTCAAAGTCAACCAATTCCATACGCTTGACTTCGATCCTATTTCAATTAAAAACCGGATGATCAAAACCCTGCCTCACAAAAGATCACTCGCAGAATTTACCCGGCAATCTGACAGAATCTTAGTTCTTTTTTTCTCCCCACCTTTAGCTGTCTCGGAGCTTCTTGAAAGTTTGCTCATATAGACCATGTACCGTTCTACCATTGCGTCATGGTCAACCGTCTGCTCCACATGTCTGCGAAGACAGCTGATACAGCAACAACGCCGACAATTCGGCATAGCCCTCGGTAGCACCGTATCCAAGAATACGTACAATCCTGTCCTACACGGCGCTCCGGGGGCAGCAACAGACGATAAAACATTACGGGAGATCTTGTCGGTGACCAGCGACCTCCCTCCATCTTTGTTCGTTACAAGCGCTAACATATCTTAACCCCTCCAGTGACAATTCCGGAATATGGAAGCAGTTTGTCTCAAATCTCCACAACCCCGCCACCCCACATACCGGCCTCTTCCACAACAAAGACCTTACCTCTCCAGTTGGGATTACGCGGTATGCAAACAGAACGCTTGACAAGGCAAAGCAACTAGTGGAGAAGATATGTACTGCGTCTACGCGTGACGAGCTGGCAAGGGTAGTGCAAGACCTCGACAGGTTGAGCGATCTTCTGTGCCGAGTAATCGACATGTCAGACTTCGTGCGGGCTACACATCCGAACCGGGCGATTGTTGCGGCAGCGCATGAATCATACGGAGCTATGTTCGAGTACATGCAGGTGCTCAACACCACGACAGGGTTGTACACGTCGCTCAAGCGGGCGCTCGAGGATCCTGTGGTTTCCAAAGGCCTCAGTCACGAGGAGCGTGTGGTGGCAAACATTCTGTACGCCGATTTTGAAAAGTCTGGGATAAATCTGCCTGCAGATGTGCGGAAGCGCTGGGTTAAGTTGATGAGTGAGATTGCAGAACTTGGATCCAAATTCGTCAATGACATGCAGCCGCAGAAGACGTTCCTAGAGTTTGAAAGCTGGAAGATGAAGGGTATGGATCCTGTAACGGTGAGAGGGCTTACGGATCGAGGAAAGACCCGGGTACCAACCACCGGGATGGCCGCAAGCCATGTGCTCCGGACTGTCGAGGACCCGGAGGTCCGGAAGGAGATGTATCTAGCAAGCTACACCAGTTCCACTCGACAGATTGAGGTATTAGAGGAACTACTGAAGCAGCGTGCAGAGCTGGGGAAGTTGGTGGGATGCGATAGCTATGGACAGTACACATTGCAGGATAAGATGGCCAAAACACCAGAGTCAGTGACGCAGTTCCTCCGCGCACTCGCCGCCGCAAACCTCCCCGCCGCCCGATCCGAGCTTGAGCTACTATCAAAAATGAAGCAAGGGCAACAGCCCGGTAGGCCTGGCATACAGCTGGAACCCTGGGACCGCGAATACTACGCTGGCAAGATGTCATTCGCCATGCGTTCACAAACAAAATCTGAACACTCCCTCCGCTCGTACTTCTCGCTGGGAACCGTAATGCAGGGTCTCTCTCGTGTTTTCAACCATCTCTACGGCATCCGCTTCGTCCCGCGCGAGCCCTCCCCTGGCGAAACCTGGAACGAGGATGTCCGGCGGCTCGACGTAGTCTCGGAAACCGATGGTCACATTGCCGTAGTCTACTGCGATCTCTTCGAGCGTGCAGGCAAGAGCCCAAACCCAGCCCACTTCACCCTGCGATGTTCCCGGCGGCTCTCAGAGGAGGAAATCGCAGAAGCCATGGTCAACGGCGAGCGCGCCGACGACGGCATGGCGTCTACCCGTCGCAGCAATGGAGACCTCTACCAACTCCCCACCATTGCTTTGATCTGCGACTTCCCGCGCAGCAATAGCACGTACACTCCCACCCTCCTCAACTTCTACGATGTGCAAACCCTCTTCCACGAGATGGGCCATGCCGTGCACTCCATGCTCGGTCGCACAGCACTTCACAACGTCGCCGGAACACGGTGCGCAACGGACTGGGCGGAGCTTCCCTCAGTGCTAATGGAGCACTTCGCCAAGGACCCACACGTCCTCGCACTCTTCGCGCGCCACTACCAAACCGACCAGCCGCTCCCGTTCCCGCTGCTGCAGGAGCATCTCCGCGTCAATTCGCTGCAGGAAGCATCAGACACACGACACCAGATCATACTCGCGCTGCTGGACCAGGTGTACAACTCTCACCTGCCCCTGGAACCAGGCTTCTCATCGACCACCGTGTACAGAGACGTCGAGAAGGAGTTCTCTCTGCTCCCGCATGCTGAGGGAACGAGCTGGCAGGGTTTCTTCGGCCATTTGTTTGGCTACGGCGCTACGTACTACGCATACCTGTTTGATCGTGCGATCGCGGCGAGGATCTGGAAAGATGTGTTTGAGACGGATCCGCTGGAGCGCCGGAGCGGAGAAGTGTTTAAGGAGGAGGTGCTAAGGTGGGGCGGCGCAAGGGATGGGTGGGCTTGTCTCGCGAGCGTTCTGAAGAGGCCAGAACTGGAGGAGGGTGGTGAGGGTGCGATGAGGGAGGTGGGGAGGTGGGGAAGTGAGTTGAAGTAGAAGTATTGCGTGTATACTTGTGTAGACTACTGTATTGTATTATACCTTTGGAATAAGGTGGGCTGGTGGGATAGATTTTAACCGCCATAGAAAACTTCACGGGCCACTCGGATACCCATTCACTCTGATACCAATCAAAAGAGCCGAGAGGACCGAGATCGTCGTGCCTGATAGGTCCAAAACAAAGGTCTTCACAGAATTGTGGCAATGGGCTCAAGGGCACAGTAACTACCGAGTGATCGATTTTTAGCCAATCATAAAGTTAGGATCTATTGCCTTCAGCCAATCAATATTCATCCGAGTGGACGGCCCGTGATGTTTTCTATATACGTTTGTCAAAACACAACTGTCGCAAGACACTCAGTAGCCTCTATCTCGTGTCACCCGCACCCGTTTCTCAACGCTGTCATGCTCTCACCAGCGAAAGTACAGCAGCAAAAGCATGATTCAGCCGGGATTTGAACCCGGGTCGGGCGCAAGATGCACCTAATGATGGCAAGCGCCCATGATACCCCTACACTACTGAATCATTGAAACTTTTATACAGCAAATATTTATGTGGTTAAACAATTGAACGACCTTACCTGCTGTAGATAATTTATAGAACCTCCATCGACAACACCTTTAATCTACCCCCGATGCTTGATAATTGCAGCAAAATAAATACAAATGCTTTCCACCCATCTACTCGTCATCCACATCCTCGTCATCGTCATCATCATCATCATCATCATCATCATCGTCGTCGTCGTCATCATCATCCGAAACCTCAGCTCCAAGTTCCTTTAATTGCTTCTAATCTCGAGTCAGCAAACACACCTTACCGCCTGGTGGAAATGAACATACCTTATCTTGCTTTCTCTTCTCCTCCAAATCTCCCAGCACCATAAACAAATCATCAAGTTCGGTCTGGACCTCGTCTGCCTTCTTCCGTGCTTCTTCCTTCTCCTTCACCACCTCCACAAGCTTCTTCTCATCCACGGCCTTGGCTTCCGCCTCCGCAAGCTGTTTCTGCGCGATATTTAGTTTCTTCTGCCACTCGTCAGCGAGGGTAGTTTTGTATTCCATCGCTGCCGTGTATTCCTCGTGTGCAGTCTGCAGATCCTGAGCGTGTTCTTTTGCCGCCGCTTCAGTGGTCTTCGAAAGCTCTGCGATACGTTGATCGCGAGTTTGAGCATCCAACACTGCTGCTGCGAGTAGTGCATCTTTGTCGGCGACAATAGCGGTGGCCTTTTGAAGGTCGGCCTGCAGTCCTGCAACGCTTGCCTCCAACTCCTTCCACCGTTCCTCTGCAATACGCCCCGCCACTTTCGCTTCCTCCACCCCCTGTTGCAGTGCTAAAAGATGACTCTCGCGCTCCTCAAGCTCCCTCTGCATCGCAACAATCCGCCCATCTCTCTCGGCGACAATACCATTAGTTCTCTTGACCAACTCCTCGGCCTGCTGTCTCATGTTTTCCAACTTCTTATCGCGGTTTTCCACTTCCTTCCCCAGTTCTTCAATATGCCGTTTCAGCGCCGGTACTTCCTTGACCTGTTCCCTCAGTGTTTTTAGCTGCGTTTCCTTCTCTTCAATAAGCCTTCGGTTGCGCTGCGTCATTTCCTCGACGATAGATCGAACACGTTCCTCGCTACTCGCTTTATCGGCGTCCGCCTTCTTCTGTAGTTTCTCGAGTTCGTCTCGATTCTTTCGTGTTTCGGCACTGAGTGCTTCGCGCGCACGCTTACTCGAAGATTGTGCAGTGGCGAGTTGCTGCTCCATTGTGCGTCTTGCCTTTTCTACTTCGGCGAGTTGTGAAGCGTGTTGCTGCTTCATTGTCTCCCTCTCATTGAGTCTCTCCCTCTCGATCCTTTCTAGCGCGGTAGAGTGTTGCTGTTCCACTGCCTGCCGCTCCCGTTGTCGCTCCCCTTCTAGCCTCTCTAAAATCTCTACCTTCTCACTCAACTGAGCTCTCAGTGATTCTAGTTCCTCTAGGTTAACTCCATTCGAAGTCTTCACCACTCCATTCCCGGAGACTCTCGTTTCAAGCTCGGGCGCTTTATCGATAGCCCTCATCACCGCTCCATAGTTCTCTTTCAAAAACTCGATGAAAACCTGGTCGAAGTACACTTCCGGTAGCCCGTGTTTCCTTCTCCGATGGCCGGGCATAAAGTCATCTTTCGATACTTCAAAGTCTCGAATTAGTGGGTGGGAGCGCAAGAGTGTGATTTTGTTAACATAAAGATCCCGGGTCATCTGTGTAGCCAGGAGCTGATGTAGGTGAGATCTCGTTACTGGGCTTTTCTGATGTGAAAATTCGTAGAGAATACCCAAAAGGAACGTAGAAAGACCTTGAACAATCGGGTCCACGCCGTTTTCTTTTACAGCACTGACGAGAGATTGTACACTTGAGGTTTCGCTCAAAAAGTCGTCGACGGCGTCGGAATCCCCATAGACCCAGACACAAAGGAGCATCAAGTAGCCGATGCAGATGCGGGGGTCGTACTGGTGTTGGAGAGCGGTAATGAGGTTTGCAGATATACCCTGAATGGCGGTAACTTCCTCCTCCCCTACCTCGGCGTCGCCTTCTCGCATTTCAGTGGCCATAACTTTAGCATCCGTGTCATCGAAGATAAGATGGATCAGGACCACGCTCGCAATCCAGACACGGTAGGGGTCGCCGCGAGATGCGTTATCAAGATGGAGGAGACAGCTAACGGCATTAGGGGATTCATCTCCCTCCGAATGGAGCTGGATGGCATGCTTCAGGAAGAATGTCCTTACTGGCGAGTTACCGTTAAAGTAAGCCTCCAAACACCGACATGCCGCAAACCGTGCATCTAAAGCGTGTATCGATGTGTCCCATAACGCAAGGTCCAACAGGGCTTCAATCACGCCACAATGTGCCTCGCCGTTCTCCTCCACATCCTCTCCATTACTCTGCGGCTGTAAATGCGGCAGCGCAACCTGAATCTGGGCAAAAGAGTGCTGAAGTGATTCGTTACCATCAATTAAGTCTGCAATCGCCTTCAGCGCCTCCGCCCTAACCGTTAACTCGCATGAAGACAAGAACGCAACGGTAATGACCAAATGCAGCAATCCCGCCCCAACCAAAGTATTTTGATTCGCGGCTGTTCCCAACCCGCCAGGAACAACAAACAGCCGCACCAGCCTCAGTGCATACTGTATATTTGTGTCTCTCTGCTCCTTGGCAAAAGGCAGTACTTCTTCCTCGCTCAAGCTAAGCAGCTTTACAAGCTTTGGAACACACCCTGTTTCCCGGAAGTAATTCTGATTTGAAACATTGAAAGATAGAAGGTTCGATAGCAGCTGTAAGCAATCTTGTACTACTATCCCGCCGTTGACCCCGCCTTCCATATCAATGATCGAGAACACCTGGTCAAGCGTGCCCTGAAATGTAATGAGTTTCTGGATATCGGTATGACCAGCCGAGAGGTGTATTATCAACAAGACCACCTCTAGCTGATCAGCTCTGAATTCCACAAGCCGTAGGGAAACTGACCACCTACCATTCCTTATAGCGTCTCTTTTATCATCCAGTATAGAAACCAGTCTTGTAACTCCCAAAGGCGCGGTAAAGACACATTCCTGGGTCCTGCCAGGGCGGTTCTGCGAAATAGCGTCGAGCAGTTGGATCGTGTAGAGGCGTATGTAGAAGTCGGTGTCTTCCAACAGATCCAGTAGGATTGTAATATTCTCTTGTTTCTTCGCAGTCCTCATCAGCCTCTCTCTTCTCTTCAGTAAATGCACAGCACAGACCTGCGTAAACTCGTCCGTAAGCCACAATGCAATATCCTCCGAGCTCTCTGGCTATCACTCCTTCGCCGTCAGCATTCCTCCCCTGCCCGCAAATCCCGCGCGGGTACGCACATTTGCCTCATCCCTCACAAACAGCGTCAGCAGCGTCTCGAGCACTGCCTTAGCCGTATCCAGATCCTCTCGATCTCTAGACAGCGTCGCAATAAGCTCCCGCAGCCCTTCACTAGCTACAAGCTCTTTGTAATCTCTCGCAAAGCTTCTCAGTCCCAGAATTGCTGCTCGACGGTCCTCCAGCAACGTGGCAGATGACAGTCGTAGGCATAGAGTTTGGATTGTAGAGGTTGCATCTTGTTTCGGGGGTGCCTGTGCACCTTGGAGAAGGCCGGAAATGAGTGACATTGAGGGTGGTGGTTTCGCTCAACGGTTGAATTATGAGTGCGTATGCCAAGATCAAAAGCAGAGAAGCGTAAAAGGTGCCGAGACGACCGTTGTAGTAGGTTGAGTTGATGCTGTGGAGGATAGTTCGAAGTTGATTCGATTGTTGGGAGCCTCAATCACAGCGTCGCACGTGTCAACTCTATCCTTCACCTCATGCATACAGGGCGCATCCAGCGCCCACATCTAACTAGCCGCTAGCGGGGCTCCTTGTATCCACACTCCCAACCTCAGCTCCCCACTCCCATATCTATCCAACTTTGAGCTCAATTAACTCCATGAGTTTTACTTTAACCGAGATATTGTTTATATATGAATTGTAGTTAACAAGATGCTCTTTCACTTGCTTGTCTCCTCTTTTAGTTTCCTCTAATATTCAAGCAGTGGTTGATGATCAAGTACAGTGGCTTAGACAATACTTAGTACTGTTGATGCTGCTAAGCACTGCTTAGCACTGCTGGTATTTTGCATCAGGTAAATCTATGATGAGTGATAGCTTATGATTCAAATATAGAGACCAACCAGTTTACAACCAGTATCAGTACCAGGCCAACAATAATGCAGAACCCATCTGTATATAGTATAGCTACTCTGTGCCACAGAGCTTCGAATTTGACCAAGGATTGGTGGAGTTATGAGTTGACTGCTAAGGGAGGAGTAGAAGAGCTATCTACCCTATATGATTTCTCCACCACTTGTGGTTAGAATTTATTATCTTTGCTGCCTGAGTCTCTTTAGCATGCTACAAGACTACTTGGGTACTGCTTGGCAGTTTCTAGGGACAATGAAATGTCACTTGGCAAAATTACCTAAGTTATGGTACTATAGAGGGTTTCCCACTTCAGTAACTCAGAGATAGTACCTATCTCAACAACCACCAGCCCAAATCTGCCAAGACTGATATTAATTGACATCTAGCATACCATATATGCTCTGATAGTATTACCAGTGAATTCCATTTACAATTGGTGATGAAACAGGAGGGTTAGAAGGTGGGCAAAAATCCGCCAGCTTCATGGGCTCTCACTCACATTTTCATCTTACTCAAAATTGGACTGTTTGACTTGATTTTTAGATTGACATGTAGGCCTTGGAGTTGTCTATTATACTGCTGTCTTTGATGTTCTCTCCATTGTGTGGTTGTTGAGCAATTTGAAATTTTGAAAAAAATTCCGGGATTTGCAAGGCGCCGCTAGCAGCTTGTTAGGTGTGGGTCCCTAATAAGGTAGGTGCCTGGGCTGTATGCATGAGGTGTTATCCTTGACTGCTTGATTCTGGGCACTCTATGCTCTACTCTCTACTCAACTAATGAATGAGTACTTAAGTACTTAAGTAGATATAATACGTCTTCTTTCCATTGGAGTGAGCTAGGCAGGTGGGGAATTTAGCTGCTACAAGCTTTACCCATCACAACTTCTCACTGACGACCGGATTCGAGATTTATACCACACATATCCGCAGCAAATCCAGTTCTTCAACACCGATTGATTCGCACCCAGTATCCACGCCTACTATGTATCTTCAACTTTATCTTCGCCACACAATCTCCCAGGCAAACAGCTTTGTATAGCAACCATTTTTACCCTAAGCGCTCAATGAGAAGGAAAAAAATTTAAAAGGGTTTAAAAAAAACAGTTGAAGAGAAAAACAGGTAAGGATAAACGGCTCCAATGATGGCTGGCTTTTGATAGGCACAGAAGCAACCCTAGTGGTTACAATGATAATGACTGTTCCTAATCCTACAACCCTCCTCGACAAAAAGCCTTCTACTATTATTTGCCCAAGAAGTCAACCCCCTTCCATCTGCCAGCGAGCCATCTAAAACGTCTCCAAGTCGTCTTCCTGTGCATCAGGTATCACAAATCCATCCTGTTGTAGAACGGTTAGCGACACGCACTCAGATATTGGGTGAGGCCGTACCTCAGTGCAATACAAAATCTGTTGGATAGATGGGACGAGTCCTTCCTCATCCTGCTCCAGCTCAGGCTGCTCCTCTATCGCTCTCTGAATCAACAACTCGATATCTCGCAATTTGCTGAAGTAGAAGTCTCTCTCTTTCTCCAAGCCGGCAACGCTCTCCTTCAACTGATTGTTTTCCTGTTGAAGAACAGCAGAACCGCCTCCGAGCGGCGTCCTGGTCCGAGCGCCTGCTCCACTGACGGTAGGGGTGGTTCCTCGCTTTGAAGCTGCAGCACTGACGTTACTGCGGATCGGCTCCTTGGGATGGCCGCCGACCACACCAGGCTGTCCCTTTCTGCGGGCCAAGGCATCATAATCGCCGCCGGGATAGTTCTGGTCCCAGAACCGTTTTGTCCATTGCAAAAACTCCAGGTTGTCCTGCATCTTACATTTGACCAGTTTCTCGATGTGAATGGGCCTATCGATATTCTTCTGGGCAAAATATACTAAAACATGGATTTTGTATTAGTCGGGGTACAACCTAAGGTAGTAATGGGACTAGGTTGTAAGACAAACCTGTAAGGACCTTGAAGTTATTGATGTATTCATATTCTGCACGTGCATTGAACTTGATCTTATGCATTGGTACATCCCCTACTAGTCATTAATAACCTGTCTATACCCAAACCTCCAAAGAAAGCAGAGCTACCGTAGATAGAGTCAAACACTTGACAAAGAGCCGCACTGCAATATAAATTGTCAGTTATCATGACCCAACCCCGCATTCTTGTTTCATCATGCAGCCATTGATGTAACGTACCCGGTTCCGCATTGCTCAACACGTGTTATGTTAAGCTGCAATAAACTGTTGAGCCAGTTGAGAAGTTCTTGTCTAGATAGAACGACAAAACAACAATAAGTCAGCGAAGCCACGGGATGACATCGGTGGTGAACGGATATTTATCTAGCTCCATACCGTGATTCTCCCATCTTGTCGGTGTTCTAGAAGGATAAGGCGGAGAAGTTGAGATCGATTATTGCAAGTCGGAAGGAAGCGATAGCCTCAAATACGGGAGGACAGAGAAGGGGTATATCGGACGAGGGGAGGTTCGACAAAAAGGGTGGGGTTGAAGTGTGTTCAAGATTTGGAGGACGAGCACGAAAAGGTGGACAGGGAATCGCACTTGTTGGTGTTGTTGCCAAGACGCGGATGCTCCGGTTTCCACAACAACTTCTTCGAGTGATACAAACGAACGACAAAGAAAGAAAGCAAATAAATCGATATTCCATTAATAAATCTACTCTAAAATATCTTGCAATGCAAAACTATTCATTCCATTCATATCCTTTTCCACCCTCCGCTACTAGCTGCGCATATTCGTGCTACCCCTCATCCTTCAGTCTGCGCGATCAATTTTGACCCCTCCTCTGGTGCAGTCCCTTCGAAGACTCTACCTCCTCGATCTCATCCTTTTCGCCCAGGCCTCCCGGTCTGTTCTGCACAGATGAAGATTTTCGTCTGGTCTCCTTCATCTTTACTGAATCACCTCTTTCCATGATGTTCTCATCGCTATCGGAAACCACCTCCACTTGTGTATCCGTAGAGTCCACGGAAGATCCAATGTCAGAGGGCGTATCATAAGCACCCCAACTCCCTCCAACTGACTCTAGAGTAAAAGCCGAGGCGGTGGGCTCATCTAGGATACTGAGTTCTTCGGGCCGGAAGTATTTTGGTATGAGCCATGTACGGATAGGTATTAAGGCGAAGATTATGACCGGGAATCTGCAATTCAAAGCACCGTCGGTTAGTGCCTGAATATCTGAGCAGGGGTTTGGGCACACACCCCACAGCAGCTATGGTCTGGGTAAGCGCAAACGTCTACGGATGTTAGCAAGGGTTCAGATCGAGAGATGCGGAGAAACATACTGCGCCGAATCCAATAAGCTCGATCACAACGAACCAATAGACGGCAGATTTGTCGATCCTTTTGAGAGGAAGGTTAATGTAGGTGAGACCTTTCTCTTTCATGAGAAACGCCATCTTCAACGTCATCCCATTTCCTTCCAAGGCTTGCAGCCCCATAACAAAGAAAAGCCCTGCCATAACCTGTTCACGTCAGTACACAATCTGTTATGGTACCACCAGAGTGACCCACAGCCTGGGGGACGTGCTGAAGAACAGTGAGCAGAGGTCCTGTCATTGTGCCCAACGTCAGAATTCCTTGTGCCAGGTTGCTGATTCTTTGCTCCACGACGTGGTCAACGACTGTCCTAACCTTGCCCTTATGTCCCCCATCTTCGTCTGTTTGTTTTCTTGTCACACACAACGAAGCCGTATGAAAAGGTGCCTGTGGAATGAGGCCGCTAAACCTGAAGTCAGTTCCTGACCAATAAAACACACTAGCACTGAACCATACTTCGGTGCGGGAATACCCAAAAAGCCAGACACGGCGGTCGTAATGCCAAGCAAGAATATGTCCCAATGAAATCCCGCAGGTTTTTTCAACGGAAACTCGGTACCCTGTGCAATCAAGCTAGAGACATTGTGATCAAAATAAAACAGGATTGTCAAAAGCACAGCAAACCTATGCGCGGTATCAGATATAGCCCACAGATCCAGGGACGATGGGCAAAACCCACGGAATTGCCAGAAATATATCACCTGTACTAATATTCCAAAAGTGAATAAGCCACCCCCTCTCGGTGGTGGGAAAAAACGCCTTCGAGATCGGCAAATGTTCCAACGGAATGGCCTTCATCCTCCCCACGTACTGGTACCCGGTAAAGAATATAACTGCTAATGGCGTGCCATAATCCTTCAAGAAAACTCGAACTGGATGGGAAAATAGCGAGCTTTCTCCAAGAATACCGGCAATGTATCCAAAGATAAGAACCAACAAAGCAATTGAGATTGACAGATACGCAGAAGCATCACCAGCTCTCCACTGTAGCGTAAGAACTTGGATACCTTTTTGAAGATATATAAATGCTACATAGAACCTATTGGCACCGTTAGCAACATTGAATACAGGAGAGATCCGTGCCACATACCCAAAAATATCGCAGCTGAACCGGGTTACCCAACGAACTGCATTACAAGCATTTGTGATGGCTAGAATCGTATGCATCACCATTGACCACCTGCTCTGTAAGCCTGAATCATATCCCAGAGAAGATGGTAACTACTCACAAACAAATCCAGCACATAAAAGCAAAATACGGTGTGCCTCTTGACTCACGTCAGTCTTCAAACCACAGTTCCGACGGAAGATAGTGACGTGCCTTGGTGTCATGATATCATAAACGGTGTAATTGAACACCGTAATGGGTCCAGTAACGCCAACGATACACAACGGCTGCGCAGCCAACAGCGAAAACACCACGGAGCCCAAAACAGATGCCAAGAGAACTTCATTAACGCCATAAGACCCGCCAGTCTTCTCAAACCTGTACGGACGATTAACTGTTGGTCTTCTCATTAACAAGGCGAGGAACGCTTACATATCCAACGAAAAAGCCAAAGCCGGCAAAATACTTCAGATCCGCCGGATCAAAGAGTCAGTAACTATCTATGCTTGTAGTCCTCGAGAGCTAGAAGCTACGCACTTTGCAAAGTACATATAGACTACATTCGATCATTAAAATCCACTTGCTTTAGGTGCCCGAATAAGAGGATCTCACCAGTACTCGGGACTACCCGGTAGTCCCAGGCGTCTGCATAATCCGACCAGTAATACGGAGCTCTTCTCTTAACATCGCTGACCATTCCACGGAACAACGCAACGTGCCACCAGGGCTTCTTCCCATTCACAGAGCTTTGAGATATAGATTGCAGTCCAAATCCGGTCGCAGCATTGGTGTCGCCTAGGGAGCTCATCATGTGAAGCTTTCGAAGTTGGGCTCAGGCTTGCAAGCTTGTGGTAGTAAAGGTTACGTCAAATCTTATATCAACGACAGAGCTCGAGGAAAAATTGTACTAAGGCACTAGTTAAAGCTGGGACAGTGAGGTAAACTGCACTAAAAGTCAACCCAGTTGACCGCTGCCCGCCTTTTCCCTTCTTCCTGGAAGATAAGATGCATGGGAATACTTATGAAGCTGTGGATTACGCCGGTTCTTGTCCCTGAAAGTGCAGCTTCCAACCCCCCCCTTTCCCCCCGAGACCAATGCAGAAACCCTGGATTCATCACTGCCGACACGTCGAAGTTATTGTGTGGCCTGCCATATTGTAACCCTTTGAGAATCATCAGCCGCTGCCCGAGCATATATATGTGCACTTTCCAACTTATCCAACAGTTCCTCAAAAAATTGATATACTCTAGTCTCCTCGCGGCTAACCTAACCGGCTGCGATCCACCGCATAAGCAACCTGCAGATGAAACATAGATCGAGCTAACAGAATGAGGCAGGCGCCTGAAATTATCCTGATCGGTCGATCCTATAGTGAGGCTTTTGGTTCAACTTCAACTTCAACCTCGCTATGCGTTTTATGTACGCAAGGAAGTTTCGCCTATTTGTGCACTCTAGGTGAGGGTTTTCTGCTTTCTCGGCAAGGCGGAGTTTTGATATATATGGACTTCAATCATTTCGAATCGCTGACCAATCCACAACGACAACCCAAACTTACGGGGAAGCCTGTTAAGGCAAGTCTCGTCAGTACAGTGCTTTTGAGGGCACTGGTGTTCGGACAAGTTGGCAATTCCATAACATCTGGAATTCATTAACAGTGGGCATTGTCGTTGAAGAAAGCTCGACTCAATTCTAACTTGGTCCACCCACCATCCACTCCTCCTCTGCACGTGAAGAAAAAGAATTGCAGGCTTTTTTGTTTTGTACCGGAAATAAACCCTCACAGCTCTGGATGCTACAAAGAGAAGAGTGAAGATAATAGTACACAGCCGCGAAGGGTTCAAAATAACAAAATAACCAACCGAAAGCACGAATGAAAGAAAAGTATTTACACAAATACACAACCCACCCACTCAAAGAAACTGTTAGGTACATTTCACTAGTAAGGGTGATAATGGTGAATTTCTATATATGCATCTATATGAAGTACTAGAGGTGCGAATTGTATTTAAGGTTGAGACGGAGGGATATCAGTCTCGGTCGGGGGGATATCGGCAGGGAACGGACTAGACATTAAATTACAATTATTAGCTTCATCCAGTGGGAGCAAATCCATTCGAAAATGGAAGTAGGAGTGAGCGGGCTGCAAACTTACGGCGGAGCTGAACTCTCTCTTGGCTTAAAGAACTTCTCAAAGTCTTGGTGATCTGCAAACGGCCTGCATTGTGTTAGTACAAAGGGTGATAATGATTGGGTTCCAAAATAGTGGTAACCAACCTCTCCCCTAATATCCTGATCATATCATCTCTGCCAAGAACCTCCTTAGACAGGAGCTCCTCAGCAATCAGCCCGATCTCTGTCTTCTTCTCCGTCAAAAGAGTTTTGCACTTCTCGTATGCCTGATCTACAATCTTCTTAACCTCCGCGTCAATCTTCTGCGCGGTGTTCTCAGAGAATGGTTTCTGTAGCTTTTGCTCGTCATCCTCAAAGTACAGATAGCCAACTTCCTTGCTCATTCCCCATTTGGTAACCATAGCCGTCGCCATTCGAGTGACCTTATTGAAGTCGTCAGATGCACCGCTGGTGACGGTGTCAAAGTGAAGTTCTTCAGACACACGCCCACCCAAAGTCATCGCCATCCGATCCATGAGTTGGTTAACAGACATGAGGTACTGCTCGCCCGCCGGAAGGTATTGGGCATATCCAAGAGCCCCAGAACCACGGGGAATGATGGATACCTTCAGCAGTGGGTCTGCATATTTAAAATACCAACCGCAAATAGCATGACCAGCCTATGCAAATGTAAGGTTCAGCGCTCAGCGGAACTTCGACCACGCGACTTACCTCGTGGTATGCAACCGTTCGCTTTTCTTGAGGAGAAAGAACCAAGGACTTTTTCTCCAAACCACCAATCACACGTTCGATAGCCTGCTCAAAGTGGGTCATCTTGACACTGTCGGCATTCACACGTGCAGCTTCCATACGTTAGAAAATGATACCATGTATTTTCTCTCGAGAAACCTACCAATCAGCGCAGCCTCATTCACACAGTTGGCGATATCAGCACCAGCAAAACCAGGGGTCAATGCTGCAAGCCTTCCACTCAAGTAGTCCATCTCCTCGTTAGTAGTAATCTTTTTCAAATGAACCAAGAAAATTTGCTTTCTGCCATCCATTGTCGGCCTATCAATCACGATATGCCTGTCGAAACGACCAGGTCGCATTAAAGCCTTATCCAACACATCGGCACGATTGGTACCAGCGAGTACAACCACCTGATCTTGAGTATTGAAACCATCCATCTCTGTAAGGAGCTGATTGAGGGTACTCTCTCGTTCATCGTTGCCTCCACCAAAGTTCGACTTAGCACGAGCCTTTCCGATGGCGTCGATTTCATCTACAAAGATAATACAAGGTGTATTTTTTCTGGCCTTTGCAAACAAATCTCGCACTCGAGAAGGACCAACACCGACAAACATCTCGACGAACTCTGAACCGCTCACGGAAAAGAACGGAACTCCGGCTTCTCCGGCAGTAGCTTTGGCAAGTAAGGTCTTACCAGTACCGGGAGGTCCAGAAAGAATGGCTCCTCGAGGGATCTTGGCTCCAAGCTTTTCAAACCTCTCGGGCTGCTTCAAGAATGAAACAAATTCCATAATTTCAACCTTTGCCTCGTCCATTCCGGCAACATCCTTGAATTTTGTCTTGATATCTGTTTCCTGGTTAAACATTTTGGCTCTAGATTTTCCGATACCGAAGATGCCACTTTGTCCACCTCCACCGCTGGCACGACGGGAAAGGAATATTATTGATCCAATAACTAGAAGAGTAGGCGCAAATGATAGGATAGCACCAGTCCACGAGATCTGGTCCTTATAGGCCACCGGAATACGCTCATGACTAGGGATTCCCAATTCCTTCTGCGCTTCGTCTAAGCGTCGCTCAAAAGCTTCCACAGAACCAACGCTGAAGTAGTAGAAAAAGTTGCCTTTGGCGACGGGAGAGTCCGGGTAGGCATTCGCAGTGGCGTCCGCGTACAGGTAGACCTTGACCCGGTTCCGGTTGATGACGACCAACTTCTCAACCAAACCCCTGTCGAGGAATGTATTTCTGAATTCCTGCCAGGTAATCTCGCGGGATTGCTCACCGGGAGATATAAGTCTGACGATTCCCCAGGCCGCAAAGGTAAGCAAAACAGCAGTCGTAAGGTCCATCTTCGGTGGGCCAGTAGAAGCATTCGGTGCACCTTGACCTTTATTCTGATCTTGGCTTCCTTTGTGTTGCTCGTTCTGGTTCTGGCCTTTCTGAGGGTTGGTATTTGCCTTCGACCCTTCCGTCACTCCAGAGCCCGCCGCACCTTGTCCATTGCCTTGTCCACTGCTGAAAATACCACTTATCCATTGCTTGATAGCTCCCGGGATATCACGTCCTATCTGGTGCAGCTTGACCACCTGTGAGATGGACTGGACCATCATTCGTTTGTCGTCATCGGACATGCTATTCCACCGCTCTTCGTACGGTATTGTGGAAGTGTCCAACGAAAAAAAGTGGTCGATCCAGGCTCGCTGAACTGGATGTAATTGTTTGTATGGAACCGGTTTGAACTCGCTGAGCGGTGGTGGAATCTCGTTTGGTGGTGGGATACGAACCTTTTTTGGTGGTTGGTCTGCGTCATTGTTCTTTGAGGAATTCTTTTTGCTTTTCTGCAGGACAGTACTCGATGAGAAGAGCCTGGAGCCTGTGGATCGAAGTGACGGTGATAGTGGTGTTGGTGACCATAATGGTGTCTGGCGGGGTACAATGCGAGGTTTTGGAGTGTAGAATGTTCTTGATGCTCTTGCGAGCGCTCGACTTCGGGAGAGCATCCTGTATACCCGGGTAGAGGGGTAAAGCTGCGGGCCGGCACAAAAAAGGCGGATCAAAGGGAAAAAGAAGAAGGCGACTCGACGAATAGGTTGGTTTGGTGAGGGTCGAATGATGATGTGAGCTCTTCGCGGCTTAGAAAGCGAGCCGCACTTGTGCCAAGGTGCAATACAGTGCTCAACACTGGGGGCTACAACCAACTTCATTGCTCTTTACTTATCTACATCAACACTTATCAACCGCGCAATCATCTTTCCATCGCCACTGCCATCAGCTCTAGCATAACCTCCATCTCCCACATCGCTGACCTACAATTGCACCCCATCAATCAACCATAACCATGGCTGATACGGCTGTCGCAAAGCGCCCCTCTACTCTAGCCTTCACCGATCCCACCTACTCCTCCGCCCTAGACATAGATAGCTTTGAGAGTGAAGACAACGATTACGCAAAGCTCAAAAAGCTCCAGCGGCATCTCGAGTAAGTCTCCATGGCATTAGCCCGAGTTTGAGGATGGTACAATCGATGGGAAAGGAAGCAACTAACGTGGGCCTCCCCGGATATAGGTACATAAGTTTGCAAGAGGAATATATCAAAGATGAGCAGCGGAGTCTCAAGAGAGAGCTTGTGCGAGCGCAGGAGGAGATAAAACGAATCCAGAGTGTGCCCCTGGTTATCGGGCAGTTCATGGAAGCGATCGACCAGAAGTGTGTTTACTACCAGCCTTTATTGATGATACTAATAACCCCATCCATAGCACCGGCATTGTACAGAGCTCAACCGGATCAAACTATGTCGTTCGCATTCTTTCCACCCTTGACCGGGAACTACTGAAGCCGTCGTCATCCGTAGCACTGCACAGACATTCCAACTCGTTAGTAGACATCCTGCCACCGGAGGCCGACTCATCTATCGCCATGTTGGGGGAGCATGAGAAGCCCGACGTCAAGTACTCGGACGTTGGAGGCCTGGACATGCAAAAGCAAGAAATCCGCGAAGCCGTCGAGCTTCCCTTAACCCACTTCGACCTGTACAAGCAAATCGGTATTGACCCTCCGCGAGGTGTTCTCCTCTACGGCCCACCTGGAACCGGAAAAACCATGTTGGTTAAGGCCGTCGCCAACAGCACAACTGCAAAGTTCATCCGCGTCGTTGGCTCCGAGTTTGTGCAGAAGTACCTTGGTGAAGGACCCCGAATGGTCCGAGACGTCTTCCGGATGGCACGAGAAAATTCTCCGGCCATCATCTTCATCGATGAGATCGACGCTATCGCCACGAAGCGTTTTGACGCACAAACCGGTGCTGACCGTGAGGTCCAACGTATCCTGCTCGAGCTCCTGAACCAAATGGACGGATTCGACCAAACCTCCAACGTAAAGGTACGCTCATACCCACTCCCTCAAACCCCCAAACACACTAACACAGCCCAGGTAATCATGGCCACCAACCGCGCGGACACTCTGGACCCCGCACTCCTCCGACCCGGTCGTCTCGACCGCAAAATCGAATTCCCAAACCTCCGAGACCGTCGCGAACGACGTCTCATCTTCACCACGATCGCATCCAAAATGTCCCTCTCCCCCGAAGTTGACCTGGACTCACTAATCATCCGGAACGAGCCATTATCAGGCGCCATCATTGCAGCGATCATGCAGGAAGCCGGACTTCGAGCGGTGCGCAAGAACCGCTACAACATTATCCAGGTGGATCTGGAGGACGCGTATAGCTCCCAAGTTAAGGGCGGGACTGAGGCTGAGAAATTTGATTTCTACCGTTAGAAGGGTTGAGGGATGTAATAGGGTGGGAGAGTAGGTAGGGGAAGAAGAAGGGGAAGGAAGGGAGAAGTTGTACACACCCCCATTTTATGTTTTACAGTACAAGTACCTTACATTGGCGGATAGACACTACTACCACCACCACCACTTCCTCCTCCTCCTCCTCCTCCTTTTGTAAAAGAAATGTGTATGACTGCATAGTAGTGGAACGTACGAACATAGTTACATAGCCGACAGATTTTGTTGCGGGATGAATGCGATGTGTTGAAGCTTGATGAAGTCATAGTTTATCACCCCTTCATTAACTTTGAGATCCGTAGTGGCTCTCTTCCGAACAAACCTGTGCTATCACATTTCCATGGCGTATATAAAAAATGGTGTCTGAGATGGATTTCTCCAACATCGCATAGTTACAATGCTGTTTTGGATCTTTGCTCAATGGATGCTTACATCCAAACGATCCAAACCACCCAGCTCTGACATTCGCCAAAGACTGACTGCTCTCGGATACAAAGGCTACCAACAATCCCATGCATTCCATAAAGTGACCATCAACAGCCAGACTCTATGCACAGAACCACATCACATTGCAACATTCCAGCATATCACCGAAAAAACACGCAGATTTTTTCATTTCGACCGGGTTAACAGAAAACGTAGAGTAGACACAGTTCGCAGCAGTAAGAAAAGTAAAAAACAAGCATAAAGTAAACAGAAAAAAACCTCCCCATTCCCATCTGATCATTCACCATTTTCCACCCCGTCCCTTCCGTTCGTCTCCAATCCAGAGAAACCCACCACCCACCCCCAAAGACAAACAGTACAGACAGATAGAACACCAAAGGACACATTGTAGAAACGTCATATTTCCCACGCACCAAGACCTGTGTAAGCTCTCGCCAAGCCGTCTTTCAGAATGAGAAAAGAAAGAAAGAAACGGTACCTAAAGCCAGTCTGCCAAGCATCGACAAACAAAACATCGGAAAAACGAAACTCCAGAATTATCGTAAACCAATAACTCACTTCTTCCGCCCGAACTCATTTGCCTAACATGCTGCAACAGCCTTAAGGATAGGATACAAAGCTTGGGCATCCGTCTGCTGTTGGTTTTCCTTGGAATCGTGATTCTGACCATCGTCGTTGTGATCAGGCGCATCCGTCATGGTATGGTCGTCCTCCTGTTGCGCTTGTTGCTCTTGGCCATCGGTATTCGTCTCACCACGTTTCTCCCGTTCTTCCTCTTCGTTCAACCGCACTTTAATGTAATTCTTCAGGCTACTGATAAGCTCCGTGTCCCTAGCAATGGAGGCTTTTTCTTGGGCAGAAGTGTCCTCGTTGCCGAGGGCTCCAAGTGACGGGTCGATCAACGAGTTGCTAATCTCCTGTTTGGACTCGTCGACATATTCCATGTCCACATCTTTAGCATTGTTCGCCTTCTGTAAGACGCCAACCGGGTATCGATGACGCTCGTTGTCAAAGCTAGTGCCAAGAGAAGGCGCTGGTGCTGATGAAACAGGTGCCGGATATCCAGCTCCGACATCACTGCTGGAGACCGCAGCGGGAAGGTTGGGATACATAGAAGCAGCGGACGTCTGAGGTGAGACAGTTGGGGGAGTATGTTGGTTATGCGGGGAGTGGGACGTAGTGTAATTCGACTGAGGAGGGGTAAGTGCAGGTGTACCAGAGTTCTGTGAAGCAGTGGAGGCCATAGGTGCCGGAGGAGCTCCATCGTTGTGGTTCTGCTGAGGACTTGGCTGTTGTGTCTGGGCATTTGGTGTATGAGGAGATTGGTTGGGATTACCACTGAATGCAAATTGTCGTCCGGAGTTTGCATCGTAGACATTTGCTGAAAGTTGCGTCAAGAAATTGTCGGCATCAATCAAGTCTTGCTTGGTGCGGAGGGACGGTAGAGTGAAGGTCTGGGTGGTGCCACCATTTGTCGCAGGGGCTGTGACTGTGGTAGAATGTCCATTGAAGTCGACACCTTCACCAGTAGTGGAAGGCACAAACTGCAGAGCTGAGAGACGCTGAGCCATAGCTCCATCATATACTGGCTGAATCTTGTGGCGTTTCGCATCCTCGAAGAACTGATCAACACCATCAAACGACCTCTTCTTGTCATTCTGCTGTTGTTGCTGCTGCTGCTGAGCCTGAGCCTGTGCGGCTTGTGCGGCTTGTGCGGCTTGTGCGGCTTGTGCAATAGCTTCCTGCTGACCAGGCTGCTGCTGCGGGTAGTAATAAACACCAGGATTCTGCCCAGCATTATTCGGGTAATAGTTCCCGAGGCCTGCCACGCCGTGAGAATGGATACCGGTCAGTCCTGCTTGGTGCATAATACCGTAGTATGCCTGAGCAGCAGTGGTAGCCAAAGCTAAAAGACGTCAGCAATATCACTCTCGTCTTTTCAATCAAAAGAAACGTACGTTGCATGTTAACGCCTGAGGTGTACTGTAATCCGTTGCCCTATCATCTGTGAGCACTCTGATATCTAAAGCGGAACTATAACTACTACGAAACTACGAAAGGAATGAGGACTGACCGTAACTCCAGATTGACGTCTTCCTGTCCCGTCTGGTTCGGGACTACGTAGAAGGACGGAATCGTCCGCGTGCGTCTGTTCAACATGCCGACGATAAATCGAAGGTCAGCCTAAGAACTACCAAACTCCCGGCGCAGAATTGAAGCGCAAAGGAAGCAAAAGAGCATTTTGTAGAAACCAAACGAGCAGACTCCATACCTTCACATGCTTTTTCAGATCTTGAGGTCGTTTAAATGCCTTTCCACAGAAGTCGCATTTGTGTGGCTTAAGCGGAACATGGACGCGAATGTGAGATGTTATGTGGTCACGCTTGACGGTAGTTGTCCTACAGGTTCCCCACGCACAGGTCAAGCAAAGGTTATTGGTGCTTTTGCGACCAACGTGAATGTCGCAAAGATGGTTCTGTTCTCGACAACGAGATGTTTTCGTCAGCTTCAGCTCAGTTGAACTCCAAAGTCTTGGTATCTGTAGAAGGGTTGGTGCCGAGCCTTCCTGTTCCATGACGCCCATCCTTCTTCTCCCATCGCAAACACGTCCTTCTTGACCCGCGACAACGTCCTTCGCCAAGCACCAGCAAGCAGGCACGCGAAACCAACAAAAAAAGCACCAAGATGGGTTGACTTACGTATAGGTCTTCAGCAGTATCGAACTTCTCGCTGCAACCGGTCCACTGACACGTCAAGTTTTCATCCTTAGTGCCCGACGGAACTGAGGGGGGTACTGATGTTACTGACACCTGCTGGGAAGCAGGACTCGCAGGGAGAGCCATCTTAGCGACGGCGGACTGTAACTGAGCAGTGGTCGACGGAGGAACCGCGGACGACGCTGCTTGCTGGACGTTGTTCGCAATGAACGTGTCCAGGACTGATGGAATGGACTCTATGGTGGCGGCTGTCGGGGGTGCGCTGGGGAGAAAAAAAGGTTGAAAAGCTGACGCAAGGAGATCGAAGCGACAGCGGGGGCGGGTTGTAAGAGAGGTGGGGAGAGGAGAGGATCACACGGATGATATGAATAGAGCGTATCGGAGTAACGCGACGCGGAAAACGGCCAACCTTGCTTAAAGGAACGAGAGAGCCCTCAATCTACCAACCCACAGCACAGCACAGCACCGCGGTGAAAAGCGATAATGGCGAGAGGTGCTGTATAGTGTGTACTGACTGGGAAGGCGGTTGTTGGGGTTTGCGGAGGCGATTGTGCTAGCTTGAGGAAAGGTGGTTGAGTTGGTGGTTTGTGGGGAGGGTTCGGTTGGCGAGGGGGGATATAAGGCGACCTCCAAGCTCTATGTATGTTGCAGCGGCGGGCAGGTTACAGCGTTGTAGCGGGGGGAGGGGATGGTGATGAGATAAGTTTTGCTGCTGGATCGGTGGGTGTGTGGAAACACGGAGAGAGGCTCGAAAGAAAGAAGGAAGGAAAGAAAGAGGGATGAGTCGCAACAGCAGCCAACGTCCAACCAACAAAAATTCGGTTCAGATTTCACAGCAACAAGGAGGGCAATAATGAGAGCAACCACTTTACTTCACTTCCAACTTCTTTCCAATTGCGCAAGGTGGAACGGCACCTTACAGACGGGATTCACCTTACACAGATTTGCCAAGCCATGACTCCAGAGTTAGCCTGCAACCTTGTCCAATGGGACTGTGGAGACTCGCTGATTAACGCTTCCAAGCCTTTCCAAGACATTCCAAGCCTTTTGTGTGCCCCATCGAGCGCCATCAGAGAGCCAGCTCTCCCGTTCCTGTGCCCCTAAAGCTCGAGCCCACGAACTATTGGCAGCCATTCCAAAGACCAAAATCTAAAATCAGTATAATTCGAAGCTCAAAAAAACCGCACAATTCGTCGACTCCAAAATCATCACCGCTCGAGCGAGTACTGGGACGGGGCTGTGCACTACATGCGACACCCAAGTCTAGAAGTCCCAAGCCTTGCCAAGCCGCAGCATAAGGAGTCCCCATCTACTTTCAGCAAATAAATAAGAACGTCTTGGCTCCAGTCCGTGATGATGCCCAGACACCATGCTGCATTCCCAACCTTAGCCAATGGAGATCTAGACTACTAGTGTGCAGATGCATACGTACTCTATCCACTCAAGCCTCTAGGTATCGTGAACAAGATTGGTAAGATGAACTTTGCTACCTCGCGTACACATAAGAATCACCGCTCGGCATCGTCATACCAATCCATTACATCCTTTCGGTAAGCCCTTCCGCATGATTTCGGAGAGCCCCAGTCCACCCACCGAACACAAATAACCGGTCCTCCCGAAAATCGGGAACGGAATGATAAAACCAAATGTGATATAAGATAGGACGGATTAATAAAATCAAGCCCGCCATAAAAACATAAACACCCAAAGCATCAACATTCCAAGCCCAAAACCTAAGAGAATCGCCCAAAGTCCAAACCCCAAACAAAACCTGTAGAATGGAGACTGAATGCCAAACACTTTGAATGAGGGGACTAACGCCCCGTGCCAAAAACATAAGTACTCATCATAACAACGGAAAGTCATCCAATTCGCTGTGGATTCGACAGTTCCAACGGGATATATACGCTTTCAAAATAACGCTCCAAACAATTAAGGTTTCCAAAAACTCATTTCCAGTCCCAGACTTGTGCCAAAAAATTCGCCATATTGACTTTCTTGTTCTTCATCTCCATTATCCATGGATGATCCAGCATCCTCCAGGGACTTGCTCGCCGTGCAGTGTCTTTTTCCAGACTGTCAAGCATCAGTCAGCACATTGTCCACTGCCAGCACGAATGACCTTCACTCACCAGCAAGCTATAAAGTACTTGAAATTATCGCTCCACTTAATTCCGAGCTCGGGCTCATCCTTCAATTCGGGGATCGGCTGCCTCACAATGTATGTGAGCAGGTCAATCAATCCCGCACGAGCATGTCCACCGCCATCCTCTGTCTGGCCGAATGGAAACCGGTGTTGTGCTACTTCGAGCAAAGTAACACCCAACGACCAAACATCAGAGGTGATTGTATAAGAAAGGCCTTGGATTCGTTCCGGCTGCGTGACATTAATAAGAAGTCTATGACGAAGGAGAATGTGCACACTTACCGCCATGTAGTACGAGGTCCCAATGAATGTGTCGGCATTTCCCTTAGAGCCAATAAGTTCGCCGGAGACACCAAAGTCGCACAATTTCACCTGACCACTTCTAGTCAAGAGAATGTTTGATGGCTTAATATCTGTTTGAAAGTTAGAGCAATCGACACAACCGGATCCTGTGATTCTCACCTCTGTGAATGATTTTTCTGGCACTGAGATACGTTAATCCTTCCAATACACCTTCCGCACACTTCCCCAAGACCTTCTCCCCTGTTCTCCCTCCCAGTTTTTTGACTTCTCGGTAGATACTGTCCAGACTACCTCCTTCGCAAAACTCCATCGCAATGGATATTGTGCCGGAGGTTATGTCTTGGAATGCTCCATAGTACTTGCAAATATACGGTGATGAGCATTCCCTGTTGAAGTTAAGTTCACGGAATATTTGCTTCCTAACTTCTGGCGTGGGATCCGTTGTTATAACCTGCAGTCGCAGACAGATATCAGCGAAACAGGTTCCCTATAAGTGACAAGACGTAGACAAACCTTGAGAGCAAATACAGTTTTCCCTCCTTTCAAAGTACATCTCGTAACCGCGCCCCCTGCACCTTCACCTAAGCTTCCAAGTTCTATGATACGATCCGTTTCTCTTGCTCGTTTCCACCCTTCGACCGGCAATTCCTCAACATCCATGTTATCGTAATCCTCATTCTCAGTACCATCCCTCCTGTTCAAATCATCGATTGACCCGGTTCCATTAGTTGTGTACGAAGCATCCGGAGAATTCCGAACTTGGTTTCGCAAACCAATGGCAAAGCTCAAAGCGTTGTATTGGCTCTTAGCAGATTGTGGAATGGCGCCTGATATCGAACCCCCTCGTCTATGCTCCGGTGGTCCCATCAAACCGCCGGTATTTCCCGGAGTTGCCAACTTCAGTAGTGGAGGGCCGCGGCCGGGACGTCCGCCGCCATTAACAGCAGGAGGAGCGCTGCCAGGGATCGATAATCCTAACCTAGGTACCCTTGCTCCACCGCGGTGAGGGTTAGGCGGCTGAGGTCTGTAGAGCGGTGCTGATGCTGGAGCTGACATAGTGACAGAGTAGAGCAGTAAGGGGCGAGGCGAAGATCTTCTATATGTAGAGGATCAATCGAACCCAGATGTTGATTGGGAACGGTGATCCTTTATACCGATGATAAGAATGAGTGTCGAAGTCTTAAAGAGGGATATCATGTCAGTAAACGCTAACGCTATCGACACCCACTACCATAACAACAGTGCACTGCTCAAGGGAAGAGAAAAAGATACCTTCTTCAGTTAAACCGGTGGTAAGCCCTAGGGCGATGGACCTTACGACAATACAGAGGAGGGGGGCGGGGAAGGGGGGCGGGGAAGGGGGGCTAGTCGATTCACCGCGTATCCTGCCACGGGTGGTACTGTGGAGTTGTTCGGTATGGAGTAGAGCAGCAGAGAGGTCGGCTTGCCTTGACGGAGATGAGTAATATGGAAAACCCAAGATTTCTGCGATTAAAGTGCTGCGGATAATGCTACCGGTGGGAAGCCTACTCTATCGGCGTGTACTTGTGGCGACGGGGGGAGGAGGTGCGGAGGGGGAGGAGGGGGAGGTGGTGGTGGTGGTGGTGGTGGTGGTGGTGGTGGTGGTGGTGGTGGTGGTGGTGGTGGTATTGGGTAGAGCAGGCGGTGCAATTAGGAGTACAGTAATACAGCAATACAGAAATGCTCAGGCATTAAAAATGGAGAGAGAAGTATGCCAATCGATAGGGTTTCAGATGGTGTCGTGGAGAGCTGAGATGGTGATGGTTAAGTTAAGGTGGAGGTGGGGTGGCTAGGTGAGGTGAGGTGAGGTGAGTGAGGTGATAAAGACTAAGAGCGGTGGTGTAAGGCGAAGACTCGTGTTAGCTGTCTGAACGAGAACCCCTCCAGAGTCCAGAACGCCCGGAGTCTTGCACCGCTCCTAGCAACGCTCAGGCGGAGTAAAGCTCAAACCACTTAACATGCGCACTGCTTGTGATTTCTGGTGCCCAGCACAAATACTCCACCTTCACTTCGTCCTGTCCTTCTCCATCTTTCGAATATCTACCTAGGTACGCATCCACAAATTTCCGCCGAAAGGGTTTTTTACCCGCGTTTCGAGTCCCATGGGACCGCTTTCCCGACCCCTTCTTGGCGCCCATACCCCGAGTTTTAGATACGCGCTGTAAACAATGCTGCGCCACACCCCTGCTGCACTCACGTATCACAGTATCACACCCAGGCTCTGCAGTCCACTCAATCCTCGTCAAAAGTGTCTCCCTCATAGACACGCTTTAGGTGAAGCTTCACACTAGTGTGATATCTCGCCGGTGAATTCTATCAATCGTGTGGAAAGGGAAAGAGCGTTTTTGTGGGTGTCGATGGGCACTTGCCTCATCATCCTTACTGTGGTGACAGTCATGAATAGGATTTGCCTCTGACGGAGGTATGAGGATGAAGTTTGCAGTGTGGGAGGATCGACACCGTGGTGTTTTCTTCGCGTTGCTTATGGTTCCTGGGGAGTCGGATAGCTAGATGGAAGTAACTACTGTAAATGCAGATATTTCCTGGACTTTTTACAGAGGAAGCAGGTAAGGGACTGGCACTTGCATGTTGTTTCATATGGCGTACTGTTGGTATCTTTTCCGGGCGGAATTCCGTTCGTTCTCTATGGACAAGCGCGTATGGGTGACAGCTTATGATAGACGATCTTGCCTTCCTTTAACACCAACCAGCAATGGCCGGCGGCTTCGATTCTTTGCTGCAAGCACACAAGCGCCTCGAGACCAACATGTGGCATGAGACTCCGAGCTGCTAACCAGGTAATATTTTCTATGCGTTACCCGAGATGCACTTCTGAATAGCTCAAATTCGGTTGATTATCATGCCATCAATCCCGAACTGAGCCACTGAGGTAAAACTAACCATTACCGCAGATGGTCTCGGAAATTTTCGGAATTTAGTTTACCCCTCTTCGTGAACAGATTGTTTCACAAGCTTCCCAATGGCCGTTTGGTGGGCCCGGCAAACATGGTCGTCTACAACCGAGCCTGTCACGACTCGGATCTTCGATCCGTTTGGAAGAGATGGAACTGTTGCTGAAAGCAGCTCTGCGCTTAATCCTGCCCTACCGAGAGCAAACAGAATTTCAACATCTTCGGAAAGAATAAATTCAACTCTATCCCTGTAGGGATCTTCAAGATTGACCAGTCTACACCTTCACCTCGCAAGAAGAATGTCCCTTCTACTATGGCCGCCAATTTTTCTACGTCGAGAGAGCAGTGATCGGCCGTAGTTGGCGAGAATCTTCCGCCCGAAATGTAGACCCATGCTGCCGTACCTCGGGAGTTCTCTCGTCCCTAGTAGTGGCGGATAAACTCTGCGGCCAGCCAATCCGGGTACGAAACAAGAAAACCAGAATGATGGAAACGGAAGCTAACAAAATATCAAAACCGAATGATCCGGACTCTAGTTTCAAGAAGACACTCCACCCAAGTCACGATCATGCAGCTGGCAACGCAGCAACCTCAAACGGCGGGAGATCGTCCTTGGCGCATAAGCGAGCCACGGTAACAGGCAGCCGCTCTGATGGAGATCACCACAGCTGTGAGAAGGTTCCGTATCCTCAGATTATATGACAGAAGTACAATCGACACTGCTACCATCACCCAGATCTGAAGAGGTTCTGGAATGTACATATTGGCTTGATATGAATTTTCACCAAGACCTTTATCCAAACTAAAAACCTTCTAAATACCAGGTATTTTCTCCGCCATTCGAGCATTAAGGCACAATACTTTGTACTTACTTACTATTAGAAAAAGGGGGGTATTTTGAAGTCGGTTGTTTTTCCGAAGACCGTCTAACCTCCGTCTTGCAAAATCAAAGACCGTCATTGCTGCCAAGGCGGAGGTTAGACGGTCTTCAAAAAACCCACTTTATCTAATAGTAAGTACATGTATAGTACATCCATCGGCCGAGCAGTAGCAATTGCCCAGGTGGTTCTTTGCACCTAAAAATGGCCACCCGCCTTAACATCAAGGTACTTAAGCGCTCAACTGTCGTGGCTGTGCTCGCGCTTCGGTTTTCGTGTCTTGTCACCCTCACAGACTTAGATCCCTTACTATTGTCTTGACCTCTGGGTGTTTCTCCCCAGGACTACTCAGCACTGCGGGGGCTACCCGCCGGCGACTTTTGCACTTAAGCAAGGGACTCGCAGTGCTTTTATTATGGCTGTGTAAATTACTTTGGTACCTCCTCGCCGCAACCTGCAAGACGCGGTGGAATTTAAACCCAGAGTGGTAAGGACTGGGCGTCTCCAGGTAAGTTTCGTTGGTTGCATTTTTTGGTACTAAATTCTGACAAGCAAGTGGAAACCAGACGTTGACAGTTGCAGGTGGTTCTCATACCTCGTATCGTACAGACGAATCAGCCTTCCGACAAAACTGAGCATACGGATACACTACATGCAATGCATCTGAATATCTATTCATATCTCAGCAAGCAGCAGCTCAAACAACACCCAGAAGAAGGCTCCCAACGTGGTCAAGTCAGGGTGCTCCCTTCTACTATTACCCCACCCAGCATCTGCAGCCTCCTCTTCCACGGATGTCTTCGGGAGCACTTGAGTGGGTGGACAAGATATGGTAGTTGGTAGATCCATTCTAATCTTCCGTCAGACAGCATAACCATATGCGGGCATAGAGTATATTACACTTACACAACAATGACTTCCCCTGGAAATAGAACTTTCTATACCACGTTAATATGCAATATAACCACGACTTAAGGGTGGTTGCATACCGAATGTTCAACTGACATGTATAATCGTGGGAATTCTGATGGTGGATACCCACGTTTCGGGGTCATGGGAGGGAGGCTGTGTTTTGGTGACACCATGTACGACATACTAACATTAGTGATTCCAATTAAAGCAAAACAGGAACCCAGCGGGAGAGGCGATAAGCACGAGGATCTTTTCCAAAGACGCGAGAGCAAGCGAATGTCGACGACAGCTTATTTGCGGGGAGCAACTAAGCTAAGTCTGGGATTACCGAGTACCTGTTTCCCACCATCCATTTGCACGGACTTATGCGTTTTCTGGTTCTGATTCTGAATGCTAACACGCTCATACTCAACAGCAACTTTATACAGTTGATACCCACCTTAATATATATTACCCACTTGAGAATTTACTTGGGTTTATACATTGGTGAGAAGATTCATTTACTTCTTGATGCTATGAAACTTGATGGCAGTGTCGGTGAAGGCCTCGTTTCGGAAGGCCGGCAATGAAACCAGCCAGCTCATTGTAATATGGACGGGTACAATTGTGTTTCTTTATCGGCGGACATTTACAGAGGACAGTCAATGTTTCAGCGGTGTGATTTTTTGGTGGTGGTGGAATCCACATCGAAGCAATTCCAAAATTGCATTGATCCATGGTTATGGGTCGAAATTTAGAGAGAATTTTCTATACAATCACCACATGATTCTCTTAGAAGGGAGTGATGGCAAATGCCCAGTGGCTGTGTGCTTACTACCACGCTCTCACTCGCCCATCTTAAATCAACTCGCACTTACGCCACTTAAAGTATATCAATCCCCTAATGGATTATTACCCGTGTTAGGCGCCAGATAGATAATGCTGCAATGAAGCTGGCGTTCACAGGCAGTCTAGTATGTTTTTCGCCCAAGGCAAGGATCGACGATCCAGATTAACGGGAGATTGGGTTCGTATATCAAATCTCCGGGGCTATGGAGATCCATCCATGATACTCTACTTCGCCTAGCGCCACTGACATAACTTGAAACAATCAAGGTTTGGCGAACACTGATAACAGCATCTCTAGCACTATTCGCGCGGTTCATCAGCACTGGAAGGATATATAACTGACATTGACAGCGCAAGATGATGATGCTGTCGTCAGAATACTTAATAGACCGATACAAATTTGTGCACAAACTGTGAGTACTCCGAATGATGTAATAGTCTCTCGCAGTATTTATGAGTATCTCGATCTTGGTTTCCGTACTGGCTCATGGTTTGGGCGGCGATTATGGTGGAAGACTTTTTGTGGCTAATCTATCGGTCTGTAGGCTGCCCGGCGGTCAGCTTGACCGTTCCGGAACGCGAGTGATATGGTAGTTCAGGTGGGGGCACTTTGACGTCAGCATGAGGTCACACAGTGAAGGTACGATCGTTGGAATAATCCTAGAGTTCAAGTTGGTAGGCAGATAAACGTTGATATGGAGAGAAGACTAGAGTTCGTCTCGAGCTGTTTGACAAGTGCCAAATGCGAGATTTCACGCAATCGCAAGCCCGGTCTGGCCGAGATACCGTTGAAATAGGACTCAAAGGGGAGGATTTGTATCAAAGAACTCGCAGCCCTCAATCTGACGAGCTGGTATTTGCGGAGGAATGTACGTTTGGTGAATCCAAGGCCAAGTTCTACGAAAAAGTTAAGTGCGAATCCTAGAGAAGTCCTGCATCAACGGATTACGATTTAGCAATCCGAAAAGTATCCTTTCGGTGCACGAAGGGAGACTCTAGGAGTATCCTGTTCAGATTGTCGGCCTTCCCGTCGATTTCTACACAACCTTCCATACATAGCGGCGGGATAATGTGCAGACTAGCCGTTGGCGGGCGAAGTCTATTTGTCCCCGCTCAAACTCCGGGCCTAAGTGCGGGAGCGGGCCTAGCTCTAGGTCTTTATCGACATCACGTGTTGTATTTCACCGCGATTGCCCTGTTTTACAGAGGGGAAGTCACGTCCCTATTGGCGGCCATAGACAACACCCCCCAATAGATGACGGAAAGTCCTCCGAAACCCTAGCACCATCGTATTCTTTCCTTCTAGCTTGATTCTTCAGGAATTCTTCAAACACTCTATCTATATCTAGAAGGCTGAGTTAGTAAATACTAGAGAAGTAAATACCAGAGAAGAGCGGAGGGACTGTAACTCAAGTAGATCACTCATTCGTTGCTCAGAACTTTCACAGATGAGAGGCTGCAGCCAGCACCAGTAATCTTGACAACGTGCATGGAAGCGATCTACTCCCTGCAAGTTTCTCTTTTTCTTTTTCATGGCGATCCGCGCGGCTCAGAATCCATAAACTTGATGTAGATACAGTTTTACGCCTTATTCGCCACCTTATGCATTCGGATAAGTGGTTGAAGAGAGTAGAATCGGAGGCTGGTAAAATGTGCGCCAACGCACACAAACACACAAAAGTTCTCAAAAACCAGCAAGTCCGTTGCTTTTGCTGTGTGCCCTATCTCTGCAGATTTTGCAAATTTGACGAATAGTGGAGGGATTACAGCGGAATCGGAAGGAGGAGGTGGTGGTGGTGGATGAGTGTGATTGTGGGCTCACTAGTTTGCTGCCTTAAAAGTTGACTCGCTGTCACAACCAGTCAATTTGTGAGATGATGATTGATGGACTGTTTGGGTTCATAGTGAAAACACCCTTATAACATTTTGCCTGGCGCGTAGGTGCAAGGATAGGAGAAATTCATATCCAGACCTCGATTAAAATCAAGGGTCTATTAGCTTCTCTATGCATAACACTACCCTCCACATTTCTTCTCCACTATTTTTTCCCGTTTTCGACACTGCCCAGTGCCTATGCTTCTCATCTTCTTGAACACTCGCTATTCTCTCCGTTCTTTTGCATCTTTATCTCCACACCCCTCTCGAGGTCCTAAGAGCTACGGTAGTTATCTCGGATCGAAGGCAACCCGCGAAGTAAACAGCATCTAATTTTCAGTGCTCCAGCACCATTTAACGACTGCTGTTGGACTATCACAATTCAGGGGCATACAAGACTACTTGAACTAACTTCCTCCTTCCGTTTCATTTCTGTACTTCAAAGTTTCTTTCTGTTATTTGTTCGGAACCGTGGGATTTATAGCACGCGACACACAGGCTGAAAGGTTCCGGGAATTTATCGATCGACCGGTTGGTTCCAAGAATCTCCGACTTGTTTCACTCAGCCCAGCGACGACGCACGTATTCGACCGACTCAACAACAACTACACTTGAAATTGCACTGAGAGAAGGCGTATCTCAACATCATGGCTACAGCTTCATCAAATACTACGCGTCCGTGGCAGAGTCTCGTTCGCTCATTACCGTTCCGAAGCCGCCGGCACTCAGTCTCTCAACCCACTACGACGCTGAACATCGGATCCCAAAATTCAGTCGTGGTCGGTGATGGGTTTGATGCGACGAAGCTGGAAAATCACGGCAGTCCGGTGAAGAGAGCGGTACGGAAGCTAATGCGGCGGGCATCTCATTCATTCCGGCCGGGTGAGAAAGGATCATTTGTTGTTGGTGGGCCTGGGAGGAGGGACAGGGGAGGAGCACCTATGGGTGATGGAGAGAGCGGAATTGTGTTGGATGACAAAGATGTTGGAGATAGCTACTACGCCGAAGCTCTGGCAAAGAGAGTTGGTACAGACCACCTTACGTGCGAAGCTCTGAGAAGCCGAATTGAGCACTGATAATGACGTTTAGATCCCGTCAGCGTTCTTCCCGCCGAGATCACTGCCCAAATTCTGTCGTATCTAGACCACCAAAGTCTTGTCAACTGCGAAGCAGTATCCTGTCGCTGGCGAGAAGCAGCTTCCAACCGGCATGTCTGGCGAAATGTGTTCCGAACTGAACATGGACCATGGGAGTCGAAACCTGGAAAGAACTGGAAGCGGATGTTCCAGGTTAACCATGCGCTGCATTCGCGATGGAATAAGACCGAAATGACCTACAAATACTTGAAGGGGCATTCGGATTCGGTTTACTGTGTTCAGTTTGACGAGTGAGTGAAAGAAACATTTCCGCGAAGCTACAAAAAGTTAACCTTAGTTACAGTAACAAGGTTATCACGGGATCAAGAGATCGAACCATCAGGATTTGGGACATCAAGACCGGGGATTGCACTAGAGTTCTTCAGGCTCCAGCCGATGACAACACCGCGGATGTGAGCGGTCAGCCTGCCACCACTGAATACCACACAGCTTCGGTGCTTTGCCTTCAGTTTGACAATAAGATACTGGTGACGGGTTCTTCGGACAACACCTGCATCGTATGGTCACTTCCAAACTACGAACCCATCGGTAAACTTGCGGGTCACAGGGCAGGAGTTTTGGATGTCTGCTTTGATGACAACCATATCGTTTCATGCTCTAAGGACACCACTATCTGCATCTGGGACCGCAGCACCCGCAAACTGATTAAGCAGCTGAAAGGACATCGGGGACCAGTCAACGCTGTTGCAATTCGCGGCAAGCAAATTGTCAGTGCATCTGGCGATGCCTTGGTAAAGCTATGGGACCTCGACAGTGGAGAGTGTATTCGAGAGTTCAAGGGCCACCATCGGGGACTTGCATGTGTACAATTTAGCGAGGATGCAAAAACTATTGTGAGTGGGGGGAATGATCAGGATATCCGTGTGTGGGATGCACAGACAGGCGAATGCCTCAAGGTGCTGTCAGGGCACAAGGATCTTGTTCGTACGCTTCATCTTGATTCGCTGAATAGGAGGATTATCTCTGGATCTTATGATGCGGTTAGTTCTCCAGTGCAAGAGTTCACTTATTAAGAACCTAATAGGCTAACAATGCGCGTAGACTGTGAAGGTGTGGAATCTAGATACGGGCAAAAAAATACTGGATATCACGCAGTATCATTCAACGTGGATCTTGGCGGCAAAGGCGGATTATAAGCGGATTGTTAGCACCAGTCAAGACAGCCGCACACTGGTGCTGGATTTCAGTACGGATGTGAAGGGACTGGAGATTCTGGCCCAGTAAATACGGTTGTTGGTTAGCTGGATTCCGATAGCTGTTGCGTGTTTGTCTTTTTATTTATTTATTGCAAGCATAGATAGCATTGGAATACCGCATGGTTTGATGTTTTTACTTCAAGCTTTTTAGTGTTCGATATCTGGTTTATCCAGCCCTCCGTTTTCTCTTACACAAAAACCTCCCTCTACTACATTCTAGGCGTAACCTTTTATCCGTTTTTGTTTCTCCTGGCGATTTTAATCATTACCAATTTTGATACCTGTTTGTTTCTAGTTCTATTCTATACTCGTCTTTCTTTAATTCTATAATCTTTCCTTAAGTAATTGGGGGCGGCGAAGTGTTTCTGCGGGGTTTCATTGAGTTTGCTTTTTCTTTTGTATGAATAGGGGATGAGATATATTGGATGAAATGAAATGTGAAATTGAATTGAATTCTTTTGGTGAGACCCTGGGTCGAGTGATATCGTGTGCACATGGGTTAGTGTACCAAAGTTCTGGTAGGTTAGCGAAGATGCTGATAACTGACTGAAGGCACTTAGGGGTATAACTAACGAAATCGTGAGTGTCCTGAAAAACGCTGTTGTAGCAAAGGAAATCGGTCCTTATGGTTTTCATATTGGCGCTCTCCAAAACAACTTTGCCGTTGATGCAACCCTGCACTCCAGATTTCGTTAACTATATCCATATGGCGGTGTAAGTGGTCAAAATACCATTTCATGACGTCGTACATGGAATTAGCGGAATTAGGTAAATTCATGTGCACTAATACCCAATTCTGTCAATTCCATGCACAATGTTGTGAATTTAACAATATCATAGCATGATGTCGTATATAGCAGACAATGTCATACATGAACTTGTGGAATTTGGTGTGGGTGCACATGAATAATATGTTTAGAACCTAATGTGCATTAAGTACTGAATTTCCTAAATCATGCATCAAAATAATTTGCAAAATCCAGTATCTGATGTGCATCAAGTTCCAAAATTCTTAATCCATGTGCATAAACACTGAATTCCATTGGTTATATAATGTCAAATAATGCTGATCACTACATGAAGTTGTACCACAATGTTGTGGTGCTAAGCTGATGTGGTGTATAACTACTGAAATTGGGTCTTGGTGTATATGAAGTTACCTAATTCTATGCACGGCGTCGTTGAAATGGTATTTTGACCACTTTACCGCGCTATATATCCAAGTATCATCGCCGCGGACTAGAGTTATGTAGGTCCGCGTGTGAGATGGAGATTATCGGTTTTGAAGCTGGTCAACTCCCAATAACTCTGACTGTACCAATTTGCGGGCGTATAGTATGTATATGGTCTCAGGATAACCAATCTCCATACTACTGTACCGGCTTTTCGTAACAGTACCGATGGCTGCTATCTGAGAAGGAAGGAAGGATTCGGAAAGCTGATAGTATCATACTGGGTCTACTCGGTGGTAATACACTACAACAAAGTTCCACCACGGCAAAGGTATTTGGACGATATTTCTGGTGATGATATGCTACAATCTTGCAGAGATATCAAAACTAAGGAACATACCTAGTTGTCTATTAAGATTTATAAACTGTCACTCAGGAATACTACTCACCTTCGGGATCCGTGTAAACTATTTATCCCACTATCCATCTAAGACTTTTTGGCGCCGCGATCACCACTGATGCACTGATAGCTAGTTACGCTAGTAAAAGAAAGGGAATCATCGGTCCAAGTGGTTTCTGGCCGTGGTGACAGGAGTGTTCGCCCACCTCATAGAAACCTACGCTGTCCCAGTTCGCCCCAACACTTGACTTGGGAAATTGAAGCCACTGCCGTCAACATTCTACCAATCTTGTATTTAGTGTGTTAACTTGGTGCGCTTTCACATTCGGTCAAACAAATTACCGCTTGGATTGCGGCAAAACGTCTTGGGTGGGTGGTTCGTGGGGGACCCGGTTCAGCTCTTCATGCCTAATGGTAAGTAACGAGATAGTTTAGGCTAGTTGTATATCTTTTGAACTTCCATATCATAACTGTCCTACTTCATCATGGTGACTATCTTGTGCCTCCAGCTCTATGGGAAATTATCTCGACTATAACAATAATTTCTTTGGCTCTCACCACCTTCCCTACTAGCACCTCTGTTAGGTTCGCCTAACTACAGCATTTACACCAGCTGCTTCTAGTGCTAGTACTGGGAGTTAGAGACTACAAAAATTCGTTGAGTTTCTAAAGGAGAAGCCGAATGCCCAAAAAGAGTCATGCGAGTCATCCTGTTGGCAAGTGGGTTGACCAATAGGCCAAAGAGTTGACCGCTTTGTCAATAGGTTAACCGTTTACCAATGGGTTGACCCATACTCCAAGCCTTCCCATTGGCCAACAGGTCGACCCATAGGCCAAAGGGTTGACTGCTTTGCTTATAGGTCGACTTGTTGGCCAGCGGAAAAATTTGGTGTATGGGTCGGAACATATCTGTTCTTTCGCCCTCGGCGTGCCCGAGGTAGTACGGCCGCAGCTGTCATAGACTGTCTGTGGGATAATTTGGGTACTTTTATCGCCCTCGGCGTTACCATCGGACTGGTCTCAAAAAGGCTCAAGACCCTTAGAGAGATCGTAAAATACTGAGTGGAGCTCTGGGGAAGCTCGGATAGATGAATTTGGAGCAAAACTACCGAGATATTTGGAATCTATGCGAGCGAGAGAGCGTATTTCAGATGTGTGTAGACTAAGAAACGAACTTGTCTCCGAACATCTGGCTGCGCGTGAATAGACTCGTGTCTGTGAGCGTTTCCTCAAATTTTGATTGAAAGGAAGCTGAACTTGAGCCCAATATAGAGATCGGGGTTGCCAATGCACTCCCTTCTAGTAATGTAATTATTGTATCCGTATCATTGTCGCCACGTTTTGCTCCCTCGATCAGTGTCAATACTCGTACATTCGTTGAAGCCAGCTTCTGGACTTCAGCACGCAATTGGTTCATTGTAGTTTCTGCACGCGAATCCGATTGACTGAGTCCCGTCGTTAACTTCGTGATACAACTGTTCATTAAGTTTACTCACCATAGCAGTACCATTAACATCAGGTTCAAACTCATCTTGTGAACCGCAAGCCTCTCCACAATACTGCGCAAAGAAGCTTACTTCTGTACCCACTTTACCCGGTCCCGCCAGCCTACCTCTTCGTCGACAGTCCCAAGATCGTTCACCTCTGCCTCCAGCTCCGAAAATACCATCACGCATCCTGTCAACATAATTACCAGCTGATCTACCGATATTACGGCTACATGATCTGCTTCTAGTTGTGTGTGTTGTAAGAGCATGTTTTGGAATTGGTTGAAAATTGTGGCGAGGCTTTTAGTTTTGCGAAGGATATCGTGTATGATATCTGGAGCACTTGTAACAGTGGAGGCGAACTTTTTCAGCGTGCAGACAATCTTTCCAGTGAGGGTTATCAAACCGGCAATTGAAGCGCCGACTGAAAGTGGTTCCATTTTGCGATCTATGGAAGGGGGAGATCCAGCAGCAATTGACGGTGTTGGATGTGAAGCTCTCAAGGCTGAGTCGTAATGCAGGATGATGCGCGTTGCACCGCTCTCAACAAAGGACCACATACGTTTGTTATGCCTTCATAGAACACTTTCTGATGGATATTATCTAGGTTGCGCAATTCATTCGACTTTCCGCCATAGTTCCTGGTGCTAGTGTGCTTTGGGCTGGTGATATAGGGCTAGCGGTAGTAATGCCATTAGGGTAAATACCAGGCCCGGGCCCTCGATTTCATATATTCGCCTTATCCAATAGCTAGGCCTATAGCTATTCCAACCTCTGCTGTGGGTCGTTGAGAATGACCATCAATCCGATCTCCTCGAAGTTAATTTGAGACAAATTTTGCGTCCTACTTATTGGTCTTCAGCCTCTGGTTTATGGCCGAGTGTTGATTTGCTACGTGAAGTGGCAGTCATTTGAGGTGGACGGCTCACTCCAGTTTGTGATGTTTGTGGAGGGGTGCTACAGGCGCATCAGATTCCGCTCTGCGTGCCTAGTGGAAGGATACGAAGATGACGCAGACTACGATGTTTGGTAGACACTTCTAAGGGAACATGATAGCGTCTAAGTGTTTAAAATTGTGAGTTGGTGTTATCTGCAGAACTGCTGTTCCTGGCACATCTAGTAGATTCCTTAAGCAACAGCAGCTCCATCCGCGGCCATAGTAATGAGTAAATATCTTGATGGCTCGACTTCTGAGTGACTTGTTATAGCTGAGACTGTGAAGTCAGAAGCGTATACAGATTGTACCTGAGACTTATAGAAAGCCCTGACATTAATTCCTCTCTCCATCGGATCGTAGGAATTCGTACAGAGATTCTTGTGAGCTCGTATAACAGCACTGTACACTACTAGATGTAGAACTCCAGGTAGTATACGATATTTCACCAGAACGGTCCGATGACATGCAAAGACTCAGATCCGTATACCAAGGAATTACATGAGCAGATACGAAATTCCAAAGATAATTAATTCTGCACTCCGGTTTATTGCCTAAAACGCATATCCATCATAATTGAGACTTGTCTTCGCTCCATAGTACGTATGAGACATGAAAACTGGAAACGATATCTAGTCGGACATCATACGTACGTCTGCACGCCCATGCACTCGAAAAGTACATTATTTTCCCACAGTTGATAAGGTCAATAAATTGTATTGGACCTTTTTGAAAACTTTAAGATGCATTAATATACGCGGTAGCTTCACAGCCTTGTGCTTATTCACTGCTATGTGAGCTCGTGGCTCCCTCTTGCTTTTTGTGGATGCAAAACAGTTATGTATTCAAGACTCAAGCTGTAAGTCAATTCCGATCACCCTGCCTATCTGTTTTTCGCAGTCACGACATTTCCACTTTTCTCGAGTTTATTCACAAGTACAACGACTCAGCAGGTTTGATCCAATTTCCGTCTCGGCTCTTGCTGTCGCAGTCATCACTGCCATTTTTCAAGGCACCCCTCTTTTAAAGGGCCTGTGGGATCACCTGAAAGCGCGATTTAGCACCTCTGCGCGTACGTTCACCCCCCGTGTCTAAATAATGAACCCCAAGCTCTAACTATAGTCTTATTCCAGGCTACTTTCAGAACATGAATCAACCCACCTTGACAGATGCAGTCCAATTGCTCTTGAAGCAAAATACGCAGCTGCAGACCGAAACTAGGAAGCGATATGTTCCGACCCATACGCCAAATTTTCCCGTTGGCCAACGGGTCGACCCATATACCAACTCGTCATCTTGGTAAATAGGTTCAACCGATATGCCAACCGACCGAGGTGCCAAGTAAGAGATTGGGAAGAGGTTGGAAAGGCACGGTGCAGCGCTATTTCTCTCAACTTTTGAACTATCCTACTTCTTCATCACAGTAATTATCTTGTACCTCTAACTCTACCAGAAATTATCTCAACTACAACAATGACTTCTTTCGCTCCCATCACCATCACATTGGCGCCACCACCGGGTCCACGTGTGCCTTAGTAGTACTGCCTCACAGATTAATGAAGGATTTTCGTAAATACGCGGTTGCCAGGAGCAGTGTTCCTAAGCGGCCAGACCCGTCTAGCCTACATGAAGCCGGGCCAGATCTTCGCTTGTGCAGGCCTGTAAATTGAAGCTTGGCCGGCCGCCAGATAGCCTGTAGGCCGCCAAGTTTTATGTAGGCCTCGAAGGTATATGCAGGCTTCGGCAGGCATCAGAGATATACGTAGGACGGCCCAGGTTTCTACAGGCCTCGAAGATATATGCAGACTTCAAATATATACAGGCTGGCCGTCAGGTATCTGCAGGCCGGCCCGCTCAGGAACAATGGTCGGGAGTTCCTCGCGTACCTTGAGAGTAATGCAGCAACAACAAAGAACTTGTTGAGTACTGGAAAAGTTAGTGAGTACACAATTAGTTGATTTTTCCAAAGGAAAAGCCGAATGCCCGAAGGAGTCAATGCGAATCATCTTGTTGGTGAGTGGGTTGACCCATACTCCAAGTCTTCCTATTGGCCAACAGGTCGACCCATAGACCAATGGGTTGACTGCTTTGCCTATAGGTCGACCCGTTGGCCAACGGGAAATTTTGGCGTATGGGCCGGAACAGATATATTAAGAATATAGACTATGATACAACAAGCAGGGACTTCAGCGATTTCAGTGACTTTTAATAGGACGTTAGAGACGCTGGTATGATCAGTTTCTCTCTCGGAATTTGTATCTACTAAGTTCGTGTTTAGTTGGCATGGTCAATCTCATTTTCGTTATGGGCTGTAGAAGTTTTTGGGCACCTGTGGGTCACTAGGCAGATATTACAGCGCCAATCAAGAACGCTAAAAACCATGCCGGAAGTTCCGTAAATAGAGTTGTTCTGTAAACCCTTGGAAACACACCTTCCACACTCTAATTCCAAGCGTTCTGTATGGTGCTGACTGAATATTGAATGCGCCTGGAGGCTGAACCTTCCAAGGACGCTGCGGAACAAATCCAATCATACAACACAGTGCTCACTAAGCTGATCGAATAACACCACACGAAGGCCTTAATAGTCCTCAGTCGTTGCACCAAATAAGGCTGCTGCATGCAGAAATAACCCATTAACAATATGACAAGTCGAAAGCAGCTATTTCACGTCATTTTGAAACGACTTGGTCAACATCCATCCACAATAGACGTCTTGCTCTAGCCAAATCTGAACATTACAACAAGTGCAAAAATTAGTTTCGGAGTGTGGTACACGCAAAAGGTCTCTGCACAATCCTTCTCGCATCTGCAAGACTACATATAGAAGCCACGGATTACTGCTACATACTGCGTTAATTTAATCATTCACCTCTCATACCTCTTTGTTTATCTCTATCTCATCGTTCCCTGTCCCTTTTTAGTCTATCATAGGTCGATTTAGAAGGTGGCTCTGCTGCTGCTTCTACGTCAAAGTACGCGAAATACTTGACCTACCCAAGTACTCATCCGGGGGATACGACGATTTCCAGGCCGTTAGCTATTTCTCTGATGGGGCTACGTACACATGGAGAGGGCACCCTTGGGGTCTTGCATGGGAGGATTTCAAAGAGGCTTTGGAGAATAGGGCAGAGTATGTTACAATGAATATATGGGTGAGCTTTCGGAGATTTGCGGAATGATGTTGGTAGACATCTATATAAATTTACGTCTTGCAGGTGAGTTTATGGATGCTTAGTAGATTTGAGAGCTAGTGTTAAGCTGAGTTGTGGGGCAACTTTTTTGAAGGGTGTACGTGGTAAGGAGAACTGATGAAAATGGCAACAAGGAGAAACCCGTTCGTGTGTTCTTGATTATATATCTTCCTTCTCTAGATATTTTTCATAAGCATGTCCTGTCAACAGAAAGTAAAGGGCAACTTTAGGACTTTGAGTCAATAGGGATTGGAATCCTGTATCTCAGAGTTTCCCGTTTTTAGAGTGCAAAACTGCTCCTATGTCTAGATTAAGTGACTGGGTTTCGAGTATAGTAAAATAATTCACGTTGAATGGATCCTAATTTCATATTTGTTAACCTCATGACTATCATCCTAACAAGTAACCGTGTAGCTTTATGGAACGGCTTGCAAGCATTAGCATTTCCAATGGAGACCTTTAGCTGGTCAATTGCTTCCATGGATTACTTGGTTCTTTTTAGGAGTGAGACTAAATCAGGACGTAATTGGTGGTCGTAGAGGTTCCTGATTTGAAATATGCAGTTCGCCTTGTTTACTAGATCAATAATGCAAGCGCTATACTCGAGGCGTGCAGGTTATGTTCCAGGAGTTAGCTTGCCACAGCAGCTATAGGTGCAGTATATGAAGTTCAGCTTTCAGGAATAGAGCCACGGCTGCCAGAGAACGGTGGTCTGTACACTATAAAGCAGATATTCTTAGAGGACTTGTCGCTCGCTCGATCCTGGACTCCTTAAACTTTCCAAGGTTCGGTCCCTCTACATTCACCCTCACAATTCGAAAATATATCTACTCCTAATGGACAAGAATAGTGGTGCTGTAATCCAGCTCGCGAGAGGCGGAAATCAACTGGTACGAGTCAATACTCCACGAATTCACTTCAAGGCTACGAATCAACACGCCTATTTCAGATATAAAGGACCCGACTATAGCGAGCATACTAAGAAAGCTCTCGATATATCCGCTTGCGTTGTTACGAAGAAGTAAATTTTACTAATCTACCTGGCCCGGCCCTTCATGTAAGGATTCATCGTCATAATAGAGCTAGAAAAGGTACAATATCTAATCTGCCTGTGACAATAGATGGGGGCAAGTTCACCATCTTGACAATCCGGTAGAGGGAAGTGGACTATGTCCAATGATATGATTGATGATAGGGAGGCTGGGTCTTGCATGCCGCAAGGGGTGTATTTTGCGTTCGGGCCTTAGATAAATATAATTAAGTTAATCTAGAGAATCGCATACTTGTGCTCTTGAAATCTCTCATTAACCAAACTTGCCCTGCCTGTAATCTATTCCAAGCGTTAGAAAAACTGAAGGCCTTTGATATAGAATTAGTACACATGATTAGTGAAGTCAAAAAATTGTAATAGGGTGCGCAATTAATTTGTGATGTTGTCAGCGCACCAAAAGAAAAGTCGTGCGCAGAGGCTCACGGCGGCGGTAACGGGGTTATATCGTTCTTTCTATCTGTCTTTCTTTCCTTTCTTTTCATTTGTCAGCGGGGACGAAGGGTAGCGGAGGGGAGCTCCGCCATCTAGCCGGTTAGCCCGGAGGCGGAGGGGATATCAGGTCCTGTCATACTCTAGTAAGAGTGCATACAGTATGAATAAACAACAACAACAAAGAAAAGTCGTTGTCGTATAACCCTAAGCCCTAATTTGTCTCGTGTTGCGCGATATAACTCAGGAAACTCCTTCGCTCGGCACCTGACCAAGCATTGCCTATACATCCTGAGAAGCGGGCGGTGAACTTCATCCATCCCTTTGCAGCTACCATACCTTTTCCAATTGGGCTATGCAAGCCTGAAGGAAAGAAGGGAAAAAACGAAAAAAACCAGTCTCAATTCAAACCAGGGAATGTTTTACATCATCCATAGCTCGTGAAACCCAATCGCACTCAACACCAGTGCGGTGAGGGTTTTTTTACGAGCTCTGTTCTTACCACTTTATGTATAGCAACAAATTCATGCACGATTATTCCAAGGGGGTTACTGGATGATATTCACTGCTTATCAGGAAATGTGTCTATTTGTGGGGATTTGACAAGGCTGTCATATCATCAAAATGCACTTACTCGTACGTTACTATCTAAGGCGTACATTGAGGGTGGTATGAGGTGTTTACTGCTGTGCTGGGCAGTGATTGAGGTTATTACTGCTTAACCTTCGGGAATTGTCATTACCCACAGTAATTCACTTCTCAGCGCACGATATTCTGCTGAAAACTCATCTTCTTCGAAATGACCAACACCGTAACAAGATGCAAGCTTTCTTGAACAACGACGCGAGAATATATTCGGACGCAGAACAGCCAGACAACCCATACAACCGTGCGGGAAAAGCGACCTATTACAGTTCCAACAAACAGAGTAACAGTGGGTTTTACGACTCTGTTCCAGCTGGGAGCAAGCACGCGAAGAGAATCCAGCAACTCTGCGTGAATATGCAGACCGAACGGCCAGAACAGCCAGCCCGTATGCATCCGCATGCTCAACTCATCCAGCGAGCTCCGCAGCAATCGTTACCCTCCTCCGTCCCGAAGCCCCAGAAGGTGTACAGAAGATGATAGCAAAGTCACGTATCATTGCAAGTCTGATGGCAGAGAACTTTATGTTTCGGCTCCTCATGGGAGTGGCGTTTGATATGGTGGCGAGACAGATGACTACTTCAAAGTATGTCTGATATTTGAGTTATGATATGTTCATGCTGATGAAGAATCAGGCGAGAAGAGTTGAGTATGTCCAGAGTAATACACAGGAAGTTACAAGGCGCGGTATAGTTTGGCCGTGGAAACGTTGAAAACTGTGGCTGTCAGATTGCTGAGTGTCGACGGGAATCGGATGGTGAATTTGAAAGTCGTTTATTTTGGTTTGGATACGGAGATTTCAGGCCTCAGCTTGCTGATTGGTGGGTTTGGAGCTAGGGGATGGTTGATGAATACTTCGACAAAATATACCATTTTTCTTTGTCTAAAATATCCGATTTCCGGATTGTGACTTCCCATCCACCGAGTAGGCTACGTTTAGGTTCTCGTAAGTTTCTTAGAACCAAGCAGCATGGCCTGGAGTAGTCGTTCCCCAGGCCATGTGCAGGTAGAGGCAAAGTACTGAATGTTGGACAACTGGGTGTTGTGCCCACCATGATTGTATTTATCCTTCCCACTGGTGCATCGGTCTACAAACCACTAAAATGAAGCCACCGATTTTAGTGTGCATTCTATTAGCTGTTCCAATCATACTGGTGAGTGTGAGATGGCGACCTCCGCCGCTTCGCTAGCCATGTGGTCATAGGAGTTCAATTCACCTTTGGTTACTTTTGATATCACTCCAGTCTTTATTTCAGCATCGGGTGACTAAGATTGATAGCTTCGCCTGACTGATTAGTAGACCGATGCAGCACATACCACCAGTGCGAGGGGTATGATGTATACGATGTACTAGTACATACGAGAAGTTGTGCGCTTGATATTACTCGACTTTTAACGCCCACTAGCGTTATTACACACGAACTGGCTGCTAGATCTAAGGTTGGCCACGATTGATGCCATGCAGTAAATGTCCTTGTCTGCCTGTCCAACTTCTTCAGCGCAACTCTACATGGATATGCAAGCTTTACAGGAGCTCTAGAAGAGACGCGGGCTCCAACCGCAACCGCACTTAGAAGAGTAACCCGAACCTTTGCCTCTATCTTTTCACCAGTCCTCGAACCTTTGACCTAAGCAACTTAGCCTCGACTATAGCACATAGCATCGAACGGCAGCGGGGAGTGATGGGTTAACGTAGTTATACCTATTAAATCGAGACGGATATGTTTTGGTTTCTCGGGTTCTAGGGGTGACAGTAGTGTGGGTTTGGGTTTCTGATATTGAATTGCTGAGGCTCGGTTTGGGTTTCTATGACAAGCTTTGGCGTATTCTTGGATGCTGAGATACTTCTATTAGTACGGTGCTGAACTGAAAAACAATCGGCGTATATACCCAGTGTCCTTGGTGTCATAAAGTATGTAAGGTTGAGTGCATGTTTACCCAATTGCTGTTATATCCTCAGTCTACCAAACTTTGGTACTGCAGGATACTGATACCTAAAACTGGTCCTGTGTATGTTGATTAACCTCGAGAGCTGTTAGTTCCTCTACATACCCACTGTTTTAGGTGCGGGCAGTCAACGTCGAATTGCTCCGAAGAATGTTAGTTGTATGGTCGTTGATGAGTGAGTGGCATTTGGTTTGTGGGATCTCAGGACAACGAAAGGTTTCTAACAGATATTGTCTGAACTAAAATGCATAGCAGAAACGATACTATTAGCGGGCACTTGGTATGAATGATAGGTAACGTGAAAACTAGGCAGTGTATATAAGAATCAAAGTTCAGGCATCAGGCAAACAAAGCAAAACAAAAGCTAAACAAAAACCAGTATGCTAGTTCTCAAAATGATGAATACAAATGATTATAATCCCTATTTACGCCCCCTTTCGCTACGCAACAAGAGTGAAACTTCTTTACTTCCCCCTTATCCGCTTCCAATAATGACACATCATCTGCACTGCATATATAAAACTCACTCCCCGGTCAGCATCCATTAATCAACTACCTCAACGTGCTACATCACCCCAAATACACCTAGAATACACCAAACTTCTTTTTCTTCTTCTTTTTGTCCTCCTCATAGTAAGGTCGATTCGGCTGATGGTGCACCTTGAGCCCTCCCATCTCTTTCACTGGCGGTTTTGGTATCGCAGGAGCTTGGGCAGTAGGAGCAGGTGGTGGTCTTGCATGCTGTCCGGGTGGAGGAGTGGGCTTCGGTACGGGATCTGGCTCTAAGAGGTGTCTAGGCACTTCCTTCCTTGGGGCATCCGCAACCAACCCTAGCTTCTCTCGCCCGTCCTTCAACGCCTTTAATTGCGTCAAGAAACCATCTGGGGTAAGGATATGGCTAGTTCCCAGGAACACATCCCTCACGCTCGACTTCGAGATCTCATAGCATGCTCTCACTTCCGAAAGGGTCGCACCTCCCGCCATGAATACAATGACCCTTTGCCTCGGCTCCACAACGCTTAGTCTGCTCTTCGCCCACGTGGGCTTCGCGCTTCTCAACGAAGCCTGAGATGTTGAGTCAAATGAGCTTCCGGTTCCCGTGGGAACTAGTTCGGGTTTAATATATGGGAAAGCTTGAGAATCAAGGACGCCCTTAACGTGATCTTCTAGCATTTGCTTTAGCACAGTTGTATAGCGCGAAAAGTCGTTTCCCTCCTCATCTTGTTGGGGAGACTTCGGCTTTCGGCTGCGGTTGCGGTTTGGTGTAGGATCTTTCAAAGGTTTGGTGACGCGGGCACCGAGCATATCAAGAGATCGGATGACCATCTCGTCGTGTCGGCGCAAACCGGAGTGACGGATGAGCTTCTGGATATCACCATCTAGGAGGCCGTCTTTGTAAAGGAGGTAGATGGCGATTAAACGGAGACGTTCGGCAGGGCTTTTGATATGTCAGCAGAAAGCCTACATGGCAGATGAATGAGTATCTACCCTAAAGCCGGGTCGTCAAGTAGGCGGACGAGATCTGACGCTGCGTCACGTGGGGGACGGCCATTTTCATCCAAGCCGGTTGAGAGTGACTTTTGATGAATATAAGTGACTACTCGTGGCTGGGACTAAAGATCATACCTGCTCCAAAAGTGCAATCTCTGGCAACTTCTTTTTTTCAAACTGCCCCATACATTCCTGCGCCATTGTTAGGTGTAGAGAGTACATATCCTTTTGCCCTTGATACTGTGGCAAGCTTGCCATCATGTCCCGGATGGCATACAGACTCGTGGAGGATTGGCTGTCCACAAAGTTCTTGTTGTCACCTAAAAATTTTTGAAAGTCTGCCATCAACCGCTCAATCGTATCCTTCATGTGCTGATGCCTATTCGCAACCCAGACTTGATCCTCATCACTGATAGTCATCTCCTTCTGTTCGGTCTCTCCTGTAGCAGTTGTTATATCGACTTTGTATGTTATCTTATCGCCTTCTTTGATCGGGAGAAGATCATGTGCCATTGCCTGGTACGTAAACTCGTGCAGAAACGGAGCATAAAGATCCATTGATCTATCAACGATAAACAGTACTCCTCTTGGCCGATTCGACTGCGGCGGAAAGTCCGGGTGGTTTTTCGCGAAAGCATCGAGCTCATCCTGAACATTTTTCGCTAGAATTTCTGAGAGTACACGAGCTTCGTGCAGCATATGCGAAGGTGGCCGGAAGTACCGAATCGTGGGATACTCTCCCAGTGCACCACATACACATACAATCTTGCGGGCTAGTTCCCGGAGGTGTGAAGATACTAGAGACCGACATTCTGGGTGGTAAAGGTTAAAGAATGATGTAGGTTCACGAATTGTAAAGAGATGAGACTCGCGGGGGTAGAAATCGATTGAGAGTACCCTTTCGCCGCGTATAAACTGACGTGTGGGGGAGTCAATTATCATTTGTCGAAACTTATTGTCGAGCTCTGGGTGACAACGGAATTAGTCCGGCGCGTCTCTACCAAAGGACTAGACACGATCGTACCAGAAGTCCATAGCAGGTGTGCACCGCTATATCGAGGTTTTGGTCGCTCAAAATCGGATAACAGGCATTTCACGATGTGCTCCACCGGCGTAAGGATATAGATGCACTCCATGGGCTGAGGTACGCGCTTCTCCTCAATCTTTCTAACCTCTTCATTATGTCACATGTCAGTCCTATCCCCCTCAGGAGAACTACGTGTAGACGTACCTGACACCTTTTCGTCGAGAATATTGTGCTCCTCCATAACATTCATCGTCAGCTTGAAGCTGGTCTCATCCATGACAACACATCGCCACTATATCACCTCGTCAGCTTCCTGGGGTAATACGGCATAATTCAGAAGCATAGCGGACCGTGTTCGGTGGATTGATATTTCGGATCGCATCAATGATAGCTGTAAGAGAGAGCTATCAGTCTGGCTCAGAGATTTCACGTGTAGCAAGAGATACTCACTTTGTCTCTGGACCTCTATCAAAGAGACCATAGCTGCAGTCCTCTTCTAGCCGGATATTGGGCCTGTAGCGATAATATGAGCTTCTTGAGGACTGGTTCAGTAGCAGCGGTAAGATTGTGGAGGAGGTGGTTCTGGCGCCAAAGGTCAATGAGGGGTTCCGGGGGTAGGTAAGGATGTATTTATTGCATTGATGTCACGGAGGAGTTGTACAAGCTGCCCTTCAGGGCTTTGTAGCGTATGCCAAGCACGACGTATGAAACACATCTGGAGATGAACGGAACTCATGCAAATTGTTTTACAATGCTCTGATATAACTTTGATAGTGTTCTCTGCCTTTGAAAGGCCTCCGTATGTTATATTTAGTGACTCCTCCACTATCTGACGCATTCACAGTCTATCACCCGCCATACGGCACTTCAAGTCCAAAGCACATAACTTCATGCGCACAATTGCGCAAAGTCCCGTGTCAACGGGATTTAAAGACAAAGGCAGTACAAAAACTGGGTATACTTAGAACAAAAGAGACAGCAGATAAGTATGTACGCTTGCATCCAAAACTGAAATCCAAAAGGTCAAAAGCAAACAGGTATTTACCGGCCAATCCAAATCCCACGTTACTCTCATCCGAGTACTACGGGTATATGTGGACTTCTTTCTCTTCTTCGCGTTTCGCAGCCTTTTCATTCTCTTTTTTCTCCTCTTTTTTCTTGTCACCTTCAATCTGTTTGACCTTCCTCGTCTCCCACCAGACCTGTCCACCTGCCATTCCAGCAACAATGCAAGCCAATGCAACGAAAAGCCCCGTACTCCAGCTCGGCCGGTCATATCGATTCATCCCCCACATAAACCCGCACAAGCAGCATTGGAAAAAAGTGTTCCAGACATAAAGCCAAATAACATAATCGAGCTTCCATGATTTTGTTGGTGGTGCCTTTTTCCCCGTAATTGTGTCGATCTCGTCCGCCGCGGTGTCAGTTGACCAACCTCCGATTTCCGGAGATCCAGAAGCTGCCGGCCTAGGTCTATACCAGCTCTGGTTTATTTCCTGTAGCTTGATGTATCCACTTTGCTTTCCATACCATCTCCATTTGAGGAGATAGTACAAGTCTCTGAACCGCCACGGTGCAAGCCCAAAGCCAGTCACACAGAAGAGGGAATTGAGGATTTGCGAGTCGATTTCGATCCATATGCGGCGAGGAGAGTTGATGGCATTGCATGTCGGCTTGCACATTGCGGGCGCAGCATTGCACAGGAGTAAAAACAACATCCCTCCCCAGGCAACGACTTCGCGGTAGTCAGCAAAAGTTCCCGAAAGGAAAGAAGGAAGAACCCCGTACTATTGAGCAAATATATCGTAACGAAGAACCCAACCGGTTTCGTAAACCACTTCCAAAATTCCAGTAGCCCACTCTTAGTGGTCGCCCATGCACCGGGATTTTCTTCGTCCATGCTTTCTGTCCCATCTCTCGGATTGCCACTATCCCGTGAACTTAGTTTCTCGCTCTCCTCCGCAGCGTCGACCAAACTATTGGCAATTGCTGGTTGTCTCATGGCCTCTCTGATATCTTCGATTTTCCCCTCTTGTATCCCCTCTTGTATCGGTATGTTCCTGTTGACTCCTGTGGGACTCAGTCCACCACCGGTACTTATTGAGCTCCCCCTTCTGCCCATGCCAATTCTTCCACTGCTGCTGACCGAATTCCTGCGCAGATCTGCCCATGAAGGAGCTCTCCCGAATGCTTCGCCGGTAGCTGCCAATGCGCCCAGAGGAGGTCTCGAGTTGAGGACTGATTCCGTAAAAGACGAGCCCCTCGAGCGCCGCCGCGTTGTCGAGGCGGGAGAAGCTGGAGACGCGGCCTCTGAAGGAGATTCGCCGGCAGACGCTACTAATGGAGCAAAATCTTGAGGCGTTGGAGAAGCCATTTCTTTGGAGCGGCACAGCAAAAATGCCGAAGCCGAGAGAAGGAGAGAGTGGTGTGGTGATGATGGCGTGAGATTTGTGTTTATTGTTTATGACCTGTGATCACCAACTTTCGACTCCTCGCTTAAGCGCTGGGTGCTTGTAGGCTTAAGCTTAAGCTTGCTTCGAGTATCCGGATATCTGTGCGGTATTTTATCTCCGACAATGAACGTTCGACTGATTGCTGAAAAGAAGAAGGCGAATGCTTATAGCTGAAGAAAACTGAAAGAGAAGAACAGCAGAAGAAAGAGAGAAAGAGTTGCTTTTTTGTTCCAAGAATTCGTTCTTTCGAAACTGGCATAAACCCTGTTAGTAGCAACGTCATGAGGCTTCATTGTCTTGAGTGACTTTGCTTAACGCCGATCATGAATGCTACTGCTGCTCCGGTTATATAGAAAGGTAGACTTAACCAATGGAACCTGCCTACGTACCACACCCAATTTTCAGCTACTCTCAATGCCCATAGTTATGATGACTTTTTTCGTTCTGCGCGCCTGTCACTAACAGATTATTTGTTCTTACAGCAGTTGTCGCTTTGCTTCAATCTCTCGCGATGTCTGCGAGTCTTCACCGGCACTCGTTGTCTAACGCCACCAAGTGCCTGTGATGGAATCCCTCCAACCAATCACACAAAACCCAATGGCTTGTTTGCTGACGTCCCCCTCGCTCTAGTTATCACCAGTTTTGTTTCGGCCATTGCGGAGATTGGATGCATCTAGCTCGAGTACTCTCACGACGAATACTATAGATTGTTTCTTTCGGCATGAAATGTTTACGCTGACCGGCGCCCACTTAGTAACCCCATGCCCAAGAGTAGTAGAGATGAAAGTACCGATCACTTTGAATTACCATTATCTCGACATACGCTCTAACCCCCAAAAAACCGTTCATATCGTAGTATTCATCAAGCCTTCTTCTTCCCCAACTGCTGCGCAGCCGCCTTAGCCCTCTTCTTCTGCCCACTCTTGATCATAACCATGCTCAAGAAGCTGCCCACGACGGCGGCCCCAACCAACACTATCGCAACCGGAATTCGGATCGCCCAAACCCTCGGCGGGAAGAAGTTGTGGAGTTCAATGTTCTCGTCGACAAACGGCTGAAGCGGTCAGTAGGGAGAGAGAGGGGGAAAGTTTATCGTAGCGCACCATGAATAGTGCCCATATGGTATAGTAAAGAAAGGTGACTGTAGCAATGATGATCATCGAAAGTCCAGCGAGTTGGGCGAGCTGTGATCCTCCAGTAAGCGCAGTGCAATGGGAAGAGTACAGATAGAACTGTTAACTCACCATGGTTGGTATCTTGAGGCGCGATGCCGTGCAGTAAAGTGATAGTAGAAAAAGGAGTGTGCTGATCAAAGTTGAAAGTTACGAATGTTGATTTGCGACGTTACTGTAGCTTTTGCTTCTGTGGTCTCATCGTAGTGTTATAGAAACGCTGCGCGTGTGTAGACTTGATACCAGCCTCGTCCTTGTGATGTGGGCTAGGTTTTCTACATTGGTATCTAATTCTCTCATTGAGGAAGAACATTTGAAGGTGCAACTATGTACACTTCCACCAAATCTATGTACATAATGTACAGAAGCCTATATCGAAGTCCCTATCCTATGTGCAGTCCCGTCTTAGTATCTTGCCCACTCATTCCTACTTCCTCTTTAAATTCTTCTCCACCACACTCCTCAAACGCGCAATTACCGCCTTGGGATCCGCTGCACCAAACACGGCTGTTCCTGCAACAATAACATTCGCACCAGCCTTAGCAGCAACATCAATCGTACTCGGTCCCAAGCCCCCATCAACCTCAATATCCAGGTCGGGGTACCTCCTCCTCAGCTTCTCAACCTTGGGCACACACCTATGCTGGAACTTCTGGCCGCCAAATCCGGGTTCTACTGTCATCACCAGTACCATCTAACACCAATAGCATTAGCACAAGTAGTAAGCGTGTAAGTAGAGTAGAGGAGCATACATCCGGTTTCTCTCCCTTGCTGTCAAGAATGGGGTATAGCACATCAACAGGAGTGTCGGGCTTGATCGCAACACCAGCTTTGAGTCCCTTCGCGTGGATCTGCCTGATGAGCTCCGTGCTGGGCGTATGAGGAGCCTGACTGGCTTCTGCAGCCTCGTAATGAAAACAATAGAGATCGCAACCGGCCTTCTTAAAGTCGTTGAGCCATTTCTGGGGCTATCATTCTCATTAGCGCTAGACCAGTGTCGGCAGTAAAGGGGTTAGGCTACCTCAGTAACCATCATATGGCAGTCAAAAACGCCCTTGCTCCAGTCTTCCGTTCGTTCCACCGAGCCGCGGATACACGTTACTACCGGAGAGCCGATTGTGATGTTGGGTACAAAGTGGCCGTCCATGATGTCAATGTGCAGCCAGTCCGCGCCTTCATCGTTGACGATGCGGGAACATTCGTGGAAGAGGTGGCCAAAATCGGAGGCGAGAATTGAGGGTGCGATTATGGCTTTTGGTGACATTGTTGTTGTGACAAGGTGGTGGTGTTGGATTTCCGCGGAGGAGGAGGAGTACTTCTTTTGAATCTTAAATTTTGGAGATGCGCGGGGCAGCTTTAATAATTGGGCATGCAGGGGTACATATGCCCCCCACATCACGGTACCTAAGCGGCGTATATTGAGTACGATACTTTAAGTCAATAGGCTAACAAATCGATATCAATTGGGCTTCAATTCTCAATTCTTCTTTGCATGGTCGGCGTGGTGGATATAAAATAATAACCATAACTTCAAGTTTCACCTTGACGAATATGAGACGAAAGACAGTAATGACGTGACACCTGTGGTACCCAAGCACCGCTCGTTATCTATTCCTTCATATTCACACCTCAGGCTTATCAATGTCTAAAATCGTCCCACCTAGTGAACCCCTCACACCGGCCTCATCCTTGGAGCATCTCAAACCCTTTCTGTATTCGATCGTACAGGCACAGCCATAGACTTCCCAACCCTAATTACCACCGGCTCTGTCAACAAGATCCTCGTAGTTTTCATCCGCCACTTCTACTGCGGCAGTTGTCAAGAGTTATATTTCTCCCCCACTCTCCACTGCCAGTGCGGCACAGACTGACTGAAAACGTAGCTTTGTCCGCGCGCTCACCACCGCGCCTTCCCTCACACCCTCTGCGCTCACCAACCGTAATACAAAACTAATAATCATCGGCTGCGGCGACAATAGTCTTATCTCTGAGTATGCATCTCAACTTTCGGCGCTATGGGAGTTCTTCTCCGATCCGTCAGGTGAACTGTATGACACTCTAGGAATGTACAAATCACTAGCAAGTGGCAAAAAGCCAGATTACATCAAGACAGGAATCTTGAGTGCTGCCCGGAGCGGTGTTGTGAGTGGGCTAAAGAGTGGGCCAACCAAGGGAGGAAATATCACCAGGGTTTGTGTTTAGTTAAATTGGACAAACTTAAGCTGACGATGAGCAGAACGGCGGCGAGTTTTTGTGGGTAGGTCCGAAGCTGGAATGGTGTCATAGAATGCAGAATACCCGAGATCATCTGGAGGTACCACAGATTGTCAAACTCTTAGAGGATTTGCCAAAGTTGCAGTGAGAACATCCCGGGGGTTTCCTGTACATCACATCAAACGTATTGAACCCAGTTGGCTAGACAAGATGTGAATAGCACCAACGCCAAAATGATTGAAGAAATCTGTTGTTTTTCTTCAGACTACACTATGTAGAATGCCAGTTGATGGCAAAAGATGGTTGAACATACGCCCCCAAATCCGTCCCAACCGATGACCCGAAATGTACAAAGAAATTGCAAAACCAAACCCAAGGTGAACTTTTGTTGAATGCCCTAACTAACGCCGAGTTGAATCCGCGCAACGCTTCACCCCGTATACAAAGGAAATTCGTAAGTCGAGAGAAAATTTATTTGGAGTACTGCTCACGGAAGTGCTTGGCCGCGGAGACCATGTTCTTGAGGGCAGCCCGAGTCTCGGCCCACTGGCGAGTCTTCAGACCACAGTCGGGGTCGATCCAGAGCTGCTCGGGCTTGAGGTGTCCCAACATCTCCTGGATGCGGTCCTTAATCTCCTGCTCGGAGGGAACACGGGGAGAGTGGATGTCGTAGACACCGGGTCCGATATGGCGGGGGTAGGCCTCGTCCTTGAAGACCTTCAGGAGCTTAGCATCGGACTTGGAGTTCTCAATGGAGAGAACATCGGCGTCCAAAGCAGTGATGGCGTGGAAGAAGTCCTGGAACTCGGAGTAACAGAAATGAGAGTGGATCTGAGTGTTGTCGGTGACACCAGTAGTAGCAAGACGGAAAGAGTTCACAGCCCACTTGAGGTATGCCTCACGCTCGGGTCCAGACCTCAAAGGAAGACCTTCACGAAGAGCAGGCTCGTCAACCTGGATGACCTTCACACCGCCAGCCTCGAGATCAACAACCTCGTCACGGAGAGCAAGAGCGAGCTGCTCAGCCTGGACGGACTGGTGAACGTCGTCACGGGGAAATGACCAACGCAAGCAGGTGATGGGACCAGTAAGCATACCCTTCATGGGCTTGCTGGTGATGGAAGCAGCGTACTTGGACTCCTTAACGGTCATAGGGGCAGGGCGGGAGATATCACCGACAACAATCGGGGGACGGACGCATCGGGATCCGTAGGACTGAACCCAGGCGTGAGTGGTGAAAACGTAACCGTTCAACCGCTCACCGAAGTACTGAACCATGTCATTACGCTCGGGCTCTCCGTGAACCAAGACATCGAGGCCAAGGGCCTCCTGCTCCCTGACGACGAACTCAATCTCCTTCTCAATGAACTTCTCGTACTGTTCAGCAGTGATCTCTTTCTTGGTGAATTTTTGGCGGGCAAGACGGATCTCCTTGGTCTGTGGGAAGGATCCGATAGTGGTGGTGGGGAAGAGAGGAAGGTTGAGGTGAGCTTGCTGGGCCGAGATACGAGCAGGGAACTCAGAATTGCGGTTGTACATCTCGGGGGTGATCTTGGATTGCCGCTCCTTGACAGCGGGGTCGTTGGTTCGACTGGATGTAGCACGAGCCTTAACAGACGCAGCGTTGGCCTCGAGCTCGGTTTTAACAGCTTCAGGGCCGGATGTGGCAGCCTTAGCGATGATGGTAACCTCCTTGGCCTTCTCGACGGCAAAAGAGAACCAATCTGCTACCTCAACAGGCAAGCTCTTCTCGGATGCGAGGGTGTGAGGGGTGTGGAGAAGGGAAGACGAAGTAGCAACAACAACACGCTCGGCACCCAAAGACTGGATGGCTTTCTGGACAATCTCGATTGCCTTCTGAAAGTTGGTTTTCCAGATATTACGTCCATCGACTACACCAGCAGAGAGTGTCTGGCTGGGTGCAAGAGTCTTGATAACCTCCTCAAGCTGCTGAGGAGCACGGACAAGGTCAATGTGGATACATGGAACAGTCTTGGGAAGAACAGCCAAGTTGTGAACGATGTCTCCGAAATAGGTTGCAAGGGTAAGCTTGGGGATCTTGCTGCCCAAGGCAGCGAACTTCTCGTAGGCAGGACCGAAAGCCTTCTTAGTCTTCTCAGGAAGGTCAAGAACAAGGATGGGCTCATCAATCTGGACAGCCTCGGCACCAGCCTCGGCCAACTTGGTCAAGAGCTGCTCGTAGACAGGTAGAAGGGCGTTAAGAAGGGTAATGGGGTCGACGGAGGCACCACGGTCAGGCTTTCCGAGGTGGAGGAAAGAGACGGGGCCGAGGATGGCCGGGCGAGTGACAACACCCTGGGCCTTAGCCTCGAGGAATTCGCGAACAGGCTTAGGGTCGGCGGAGAGGATGAAGGTCTGGTTATCCTGGAGAGTGGGTCGGACGTAGTGGTAGTTGCTGTCGAACCATTTCACCATTTCCTGCATAATAGATAAATTAGCCGTTGTGCCAATCAATGCTATCACACTTGCATACGCAATTTAAAACTGCCTGCATACGAAGTGCGAGGGTTTCGCAAGCAACTTACCAATGCAGTAACATCAACGGCGGCAGCAGAGTCGGTAGCAGGTCTCTGCAATCCACGTCCCATAGCGAAAAACTCATCAAGAGCATTAAGATCGTACTTGCGGTATCTTGAGGGTACGGCCTAATCATTCTGCAGGTTAGCCGATGGAACGAAATAACTCTAAATTCCAAGGCTACTTGCATTGAACATCTGAATGTGGTCCAAAACCTGGTCGTAGAAAGAAAAGTCGTTGCTGGCAATGATGTCTGCACCAGCATCCTTCTGAAGTTTCCAGTGAGCAGCACGGAGGGTCTTTCCGGTCTCAAGCAGAGACTCCTGCGAGATCTTTCCGCTCCAGTAAGCTTCAGTGGCTTTCTTGAGCTCACGGTTTGCTACACAAAGGAATTGACGTCAGTCCATACAAAGGCAACATTGAGCTCTCTTCAAACGAACCTCCCATGCGGGGAAACCCAAGGACTGATCTGTTTACACAATTAGCCAAACATTTCTAACACGAGGGTTCTGTGTGGGTTTACGAACGATTGAACCATGATTGATTGTTTAAGACTCGACTTGGTGATATATTGAGGGAGAAGTCGAGAAATTGAGGCAGAGGGGGATTAATAGAAGAAGGGAAGGGTGAAGAAAGTTGAGATAAATAGGGGAAAGAGGCGGGGTAAGTCTTGCGGGGGGTGAGAGAAAATTCAAATCGATAGTTCAAAGTCTTGGCGTTACCGTTAGCGAATTGCGTGCCTGAAACTAGTCTGGAGACCCTCATCAGTGACCAAGCAAACTTGTGAGAGTATCGCGATGCTGAGATATCTAGTACAGTTAGCCCTGGCTATACCGGTCCCTCTTCTACCGGATACCTGGCAGTACCGGATGGAGAAAGGGCGAAGGTTTTTCTACAGCAGAATCTCCCTAGATATACCGGATTTACACCAAATACCGGACTGGATGGGACAGCTGGGAGTTCCACTAGTACCAGAACCCTGTATCCCATACAAATGATTTTGGCTATACCGGATGTCAATGTAATTAATGTCTAATTTATGCCTAATGTGGCAGTTAGGGGCTGTATATGAGCTAGTCTCAAGTTATGTGCTGTCCTAAAACCCTCAAATATTAGAGCCTAAACCTAATTAGGTAACTAAACGTGATTTAGCCACTTAATTGTTGTTTATTAATTCTTTTCCATTCCGGATCCTGGCCATACCGGACGAAATACAGTGAGCCAGAGCCGACTGTAGTTTGTCATCTTTGAATCACCGTATTTGATAGCAGTAGTGGGGTAGTAGTGGCGGTTAGCTTTTGCAGAACAGACTGTTTGGCTAATCATCTAGTCTTGTTCCCAGCGGTTGGAAACGAGACTACTAATCGCCAAGACTTTTCACCGCCACATGGGCTGTTTGGATTTCAATAGTATAGCAATTGTGCTCTGACTTCCTCATCAACCCTGCTCTCACAGTAAGATTCATTACGCGGAAGAGAGAATCCGAATCTTTATTGCCTGCTTTGAGTATCTGTTTTAACAATACGAGGTGTTCTTTTTGCAAACTACCGACCGTTCAACAACCTTCAAAAATGCTCGGCAGTAGCTCATCGCGTCAGCGCGCCGCTAAAGATATAGTTGATGTTCTGAACGAGATATCGATGCTTTTGGTAGTCATTCGAGCTGGACTTTTCACCTTCTCACTGACCAAACGAAGCATACTGGGCTGGATAGGACAACGCTCTCATTGTGCGTGTCGTTGATTGAGAACGGAGTTAATCCTGAAGCTTTAGCCGTAAGTCCACATAACTGTTTAGAGGATTGGTGCTGGTGCTGTTGCTAACGAATTTTAGCAGACCGTCATTCAGGAGCTCAGGAGAGAATCTCAGGCTTTGGGGCAGACTGATGGAACTTAATCCGGTATCAGTCCAGGACGAAAATATGTCAATAATGCTGTTGAAGCGAGGAATCACACTGTTTTCGCAGTTCAATGTTTTGATCAGAACTCCGGCAATCGCATGAAGAAAATATGAACTCAAGAAACTACAAGAAATCCTGGGTTCTTTGGACTTCTATGTAACTACTGCCACTAGGTAACACTCTGGTACAAGATATACTTAGCATGGTGACTGACACCACAGGGTGTTTGGCGTAAATTCCGGGCAACTCACCGAATCGTAAATGTCCACCAGGTTCAGTGTGAGCAACGAATGAGGCATTCTGAAAGATGTGCACCACATTCCGAAAGACACGTATACCCTCACCAAAGGAGGCGAACCTGCTTTGATTTCAGTGATTTGGTGGGCTGCTCTAATCTCATAAACCTGCCCTTCTCCAAAACCCAGCGAGCGTCAAAGTCTATCAGGGCTGTTCGGAAGTTATGCCAAAAACCCATATGTTGGTGGCCGGTTCGAGACTTCAGGCAATCAAGCAAAGCCATCATCATCCATTATCCATCACTCGTAAAAGAAGACATCCCAAACAGCAAATTCGCAATACGTAATCAATCATTCTGTCAGGCGACATTTATCGCTGGTGCGTAACGCCGTATCAAGCCGTCCGACAGACAAATAATCCATCGTAGATACTAACGCCATGTCCATGCTGAAAACTAAACAAACTGTGCACAAAGGATATCGTAACTTCCATCAAACGGACCACTCTGCAACATCATCAGTAGGGAGTACAAACGGCTCATCAATCCTCTTGATGGCAAATTCACTGCACAAAATGCTGTCAAAAATACAAGGGTTAGCTTAGACCCTTCCCGAGATCAATGGTAAAGTATTCTCACCACTCTGATGCGATGAGATTGTCCAAATCCTCGACCGCCTTGTCTCTTCTCTTTCCTGGGACAAGCCCCCCTTGCTGAATATGGTTCTGCAAGTCTTTAATCCTTCGACTTTTGCCAACACCGGAATGCTTGACAACTTCTGTCGTCAAACAATCACTATGGAATGCATGTTGACATGGGAATACAAAGAACTGCCGGGAAAGTAATGGGTATTGACAAATGTAACATCGCTCGCCGGGTTCGACGATTGCGTATCTTCGATCCAGGGATGCGATGTCTTTTCGAATGTGCTCTGCAGTAACGGCAGATTCATCCATTTCTTTCTTTAATTGGTCGATGTTGTGACTGTAATCCTCCAGTGCCGTGCAGATCTCTTCCTTGAAGTCATCAATGACCACGAAATCAGGGAAAAAAGGTATTAAATCCTCAATTCTCAAAAGTTCGCATCGCCGCAAAAACTCGATGGCACTACCAAGTAGAGGGTTAGAGTATAGAGCAAAGTAAAAGACACAAGGAAGTAGGTACCTCTTAATACTTTCAGCCTGAGCAATGACTTTTTTCGCAACCGACAACCACAGCTTTTTCCGGAGCACAGGGTCGTCTTCCGGTCTATCAGCGACGATGCTTGCCAGCTCAACGTTTCCGTGCTTCAATGCCAACTCTACTGCATCGGCGAATTGGCCCATGCTCGAATAAATATGTACACAACTCTGGACATGTCCATGCTGAATACACAGTCGCAATGCGAAATCCGAGTCGTACTGCGAGTCACCAGTGTGTGCTTCCAAGTATTGCAGCAGCTGTTGCTCGTCCTGGGAAGGATGAGAGGCATATATACTGATGAGTGTGTTGTGCACAGCGGCATCTTCGCTCCCCAATTGATGGATCACGTAGAGGAGGTAACGCACTGCTTGGTTCTGTTTGCTATTAATACCGGCAGCGATGCAAGCAATGGCAGACATACCTGATTCAAGGGTACGCGTGTGAACTTGTTGTAGTTCAAAAGTGCAGGTATAAGGTTTCTTGGCTTTAAGTTAGATTGCCTCATTAATATATCTACAGTCTCCATTGGAACGTTCGCCATTAAAACGCTCGAGTACTTGTAAAACATTTCAGGATCAGTCTGCCGTTTGAGAACACTTAATGCCTCGAGCCATTTCTCTCTTTGGACCCAATATGCCAGTACGTAACTATAGTCGTTGATAGTATTTGCGTAAAACAGAAGCTCGTATTGTCGTCCATGCGACGATATTATCTCGTATGTCGTCTTGCGGTCCAGATCACCTTTGTACTTGCTAACGAAATGCTGATATTCCTCCTTTACCTTTGATAGCTGAGCCTTTATGTCATCAGAAGATGTTTGTGATGCATGTGCATGCGATGTAATCGTAGATAGCTGGTCCTCGAGCGAGTTAAGTCGTGACATGAACACCTCTACTAGCCAACTTGCTACCATAACTCTCTGCATCAATGACTTGAAATAGTATTAGCATCCTCTTTTTAGACAACTTCCAGAAATATACTCACAGACGGTTTAAGAGTATTTAACTTTGCCAATAGATAGGTCCTTAGGGCATCTTGTTCCCCGTTTTCCAAAAACGTAAGTGCTACCTCCTCAAAGCTCTTGCTGCTCTTTCCATAAACTTTTGCCGCTTCCACATACTTCCCATGAGCTACGAGATGATCGCCATGGGCTACGGCAACCTGATCCTTCTGTGCTGGCGTTTTCGCAAACCGCGTCGCCGCGTCGAAAGATTTGTCTGCCAACAGAATCTTCCACACATCTCTATCTTCATCCATAACAACTACCTCAAAAATTTCCGTAGTAGTAAAGACCCAAAACGTAGATTTTTTAACATCAGAACACAAACCCAACACTGTGGTATCAGGATCAACAATTGCTTCTTGAAAAACAACGGAATCATCCAGTCGATTGATGGCATAAATATCTGTCCCACAAAGAATGATGACATGATACTCCGTTAAGGCTACTGAGGTGATTGGGGATTTCATTGTAGGGATGGCAGCTTTTGAAAATAGCTTTGAAGTGGAAAACACATGAGCACCGAGTTCAGGATTGGTAGGTTGTATAAGAAGTTTGCCGTGGTAAACACCGGGACCAGTCAACCAAGCAAATATTCGAGCAGGATCCTCTTCATCTGTGGAATCTGGTGATATCGAAAGCATACTGTAAGGTGACGAATTGTCCCTGAACCCCTGGGTAGCTATGCGGCCTTTCAGTTACCCAAACAGACAATTTGTACGGAAGCTAGAGCTTACTGGGGCCCTCCGAATCGAAGAACTTTGCAAATATCGACGCGATATCTGCATGACCATACCGCTGAATTCTCCCGACCCAATGCATGATAGCACTTGGTGTAGTAAGGATTACCCTGCGCAAATCCGGCTTTCCTGGAAGCATGTCTACCCACAGTCCCGCCACTGGCTGCCCTTCCGGTGTTTTGTACACCAGCTTAGAGTATTTCTCCTCTCGTCTCATGAAGCTCTCTTCCAAGCCCTCAATGTAGGTTTCGTAAACACTTCCATCTTGTGCGCCGACCAGTATTTCGCGCGTAGATGTTGAAGGTAGTGCTGGCGACCAAGCAACACACTCAATGTGAACGGATTTTAACCGCGAGAGATGACGAGGCTTCGTTGACCGTGAGTGAAGGTAAAAGTTCTCACCGTGAGTCGTCGATATGATAAGGTGGGAAGCAGTAGGATCGAGGAAGACCTTTCGAATGGTCCCGACTTCAGACGACTTCTTGGGCAAGTCAATGTCTAGTAACCATTGTCAGCCACCATACATTCCAGAGTTCAAAGCTGTTGCCCCGTTCTCACCATCGACATCCTGTGGGTTTGCCAGATCTATCCGCAAGATCCTCCCGGACACAAGAGCCAAGATTATGACATTATTTGCAACCTGGACAGCGGCGAAGTCAGCAGCTACCTGGAACTGTAGCTGAACTTGTTCGACATGGAAGATCGGAGAAAGCTCCGCAAAGTCGGTGGAGAAACCCGTAGGGTTGAAGGCCACCGGATCAAAGGCCATTCCACTCTAGAAGTTCGCAGAAGTGATTGAAACGATAATGCTGGGCTTCGGAACACCTGTACCAGCACTTGCTAAGCTCGACGATGTCGCGTTAGATAGTGTACTATACACATACCCACGTGTGACGTTGGAGGAGCCGCATAACATTTGGCTTGGCTGTATTATTGTCACTCGAGCTCAAAGATTTCGGAATTTCGGAACAACCTTGCTGGACGGATTTATATTGATGGTCTTCAACAGCCTATATACATCCAAATCCTTATTCTTCCTACGTATGTGTATCAGCTTTGCTCCACCGGTTCAATTCACCTGGTGAATTGTGAACGATAGAAACGGATAATTCCGGTTAAATCGAAGCTTATCCTTTGGTCACAGTACCACCGCAAGTCAAGAGCTGCCCACTCGGTTTTGTGGTACATAAAGAGCAGAGATCACCACCATGCCATTACCATTAATCTATTATACAGTAGCTATTCGTTCACTTTCACTTTTCGGCTCGAATCCCTTTGAACCGGCCTTACGATAGACTTTCATTGAACCAAACGAAGCATGCCTGCAACATATATTGGCTTTGACCTCTCGTCTTCAGGCTTAAAGTGTACCGCTTCCCTCAAAATAGAGACTTTTTCGTTCAATTCTGATTAGACTGAATGCAGGTCTTGCCGTTACCGACGACCTCAAGGCAATACACGAAGAGGCCATCATCTTCGATAAAGACCTACCCCACTATGGCGTCGTGGGCGGGGTACACAAGAACGTCCAGGAGAATGAGGTCTATGCACCAGTAGCTATGTGGATTGAGGCGTTAGATCTTATTCTCGCCCGGATGAAAGAGAGTAGATTCGACTTCTCCTTAGTCAAGGGTGTTTCTGGCGCAGGCCAGCAGCATGGAAGTGTGTAAGTCCTCGTCCATGATCCCACTATATTACCTAGCGATTTACTGCTAATACATTCACGCAGGTACTAGTCAAGTAAAGCCGAAAATATTCTTGCATCTCTGGACTCCAAGGCACCTCTCGTTGAGCAGCTGGCCCCGGAGGCCTTCACACATCCCTGGAGTCCAAATTGGCAGGACCATAGCACGCAGGCAGAATGTGAGCAGTTCGAAGAAGCTGCAGGCAATGCGGAGACACTGGCTCGAATAACTGGCTCAAGAGCACACCATGTTAGCATGACCAAATCAACCTCAATCTATCGGCATGCTCACACTTGATTTTTATAGCGTTTTACTGGACCTCAGATCAAACGCTTTCGCCGCCTACGCCCCGAAGTATATGAAAAAACTGCTCGCATATCTCTGGTATCTTCTTTCCTATGCTCTCTCTTCCTGGGGAAAATAGCACCTCTGGATATTAGTGATGTTTGTGGGATGAACCTGTGGGATATCCAAGCAGACGATTGGGATCAGAAGCTATTAGCACTTGCCGCAGAGGGCGAGAAAGGTGGTGTATTAGCACTAACAGCAAAGCTGGGCGATGCGGAGCGCACCCATGGGAAAAATCTTGGAGGTATCTCCCCATGGTTTATTGACCGCTTCGGATTCAATTCTGGTAGGCCTCCATTCCATAATTGCAGTAACCTCGTTTAACATGTCCTATAGAGTGTGCAATCTGCCCTTTCACTGGCGATAACCCAGCAACAATTCTTGCACTCCCATTGAGGCCCATGGACGCAATTGTATCCCTGGGAACATCGACCACGCTCCTCATGGCCACTCCCACATACCACCCATCTATCGAATACCACCTCTTCAACCACCCCACCACTCCGGGCCTCTACATGTTCATGCTATGCTACTGCAACGGCGCTCTAGCGCGAGAGAGTATCCGTGACAAACTGAACAAGTCCCTCGGCAGCGACCAAAGCTGGGAGGAATTCAACAAAGCCGCCCTCTCCACTGCCATCGTAGGAAAAGCCTCTCACTCGGACCCTGCCAAAATCGGCGTCTACTTCCCGCTCTCCGAAAACATTCCCAACGTCCACGAGGGCACATGGCGCTTCAACTACAAAGATGGGAAAGTAATTCGGACAGAAGACTGGAACATCCCCCACGACGACGTCCGGGCTATCCTAGAATCACAAGCGCTCTCGATGCGTCTTCGCTCCGAACCGCTGCTTTTCCCCGGTCCCAAAGCGAGCGGAAACTTACCCCAGCCCCGCCGTCTCTACGTCGTCGGCGGAGGATCCAAGAATCCCGCGATTGCATCGGTTATGGCTGATGTCCTGGGTGGTTTCGAGGGTGTTTATAAACTAGATATTGGCGGTAATGCATGTGCTTTGGGTGCGGCATATTATGCAACCTGGGCACTCGAGAGGAAGGACGGAGAGGCGTTTGAAGACTATGTTGCCGAGCGCTGGGATGAAGATAAACAGGTCAAGCGTATTGGAGAAGCGTATAAGGAGGGCGTGTGGGAGGAGTACGGTGAGGTGCTGAAGGGTTTTAGATTGGTGGAGGAGGAGATTGTGCGGAGTGCTCATAACTAAAGGTGTCAGGTGTGCTTTTTGATAGAGTGAACTTGTGCTGCTGGGTTCTTTATACCATAGTGTCCGTCGTACACAATTATGCTCGCATAGTGGCCTAAAAGAACTGCCTGAATGCGGCATTTGCAAGTTGAAAGTTTTGGAGCATATGATGTAGGTAAAATGCGAGAATAGTTCAATGCACCGTCAACGCTGGGTGGTACATCATGTTCTAGGTCCCTCTTTCTATCACCAACTCGTCTTTACAATTTTCATTACTGTGCTTGAGATTTCTTCCTATATACTAAGTACATGACCATGACCATAACAATCATCACCCATCTGTGCCTTCCAATCCGTTCATCCCCCCAAGCGCTTTTGTGGTATCAAACACTGCAATAGAAACAACCCGCTCAAATACTCAAATATGTAATAAAAGATCAACTCCTCTCCTACCAAAAGTCATGAAATCGTAAGCCATCAATTACCAATCTCAAAGAAAAAAGTTTCAACAAACTCCAGTTTGACAAAAAACGCTTTATCATGCCCCAGCAAAAGAGAAAAAAAATGCAAAACCTGCTAATCCCAAAAAAATAAAAAATAAATGCAACGCAAAATACCACACACACACACGTAAGATACAACAGTAACGAGACGGGGTATATATCTATCATAGATCATGATGAGGACAAGCGGCTACCTAGGTCCACTGTGACTCTGGACCCTTTGGCCCATAATACCCTCCATCTGCCGCACTACCTCCTCCTTGGCTAGTACCAGCTCTCTCCTCTCTCCTCTTCCTTCTCCTCTGTTCCTTTATAATCTCCTGTTCGATCTCCGAGTTCTCAGCCGTTCCAGTACCACTAGTGACACTAGCACGCTGACTTGATGAGAGCGCACCTGCAGGGATTGGGGATCTTGTGACAGGCTGCATTCCAATAAGCGGGCTCATGGCGTTGAGGGGACCGAGATCGTTCGAGGGTGTCGGCGTTTGAACATCTCCACCTCGTCCTAACAGACCGCCAGATGCTCCGGCAATGGTTGTGCTCTGTCCACTGATGCTGGGTGTGTAGCTAGTGGCTGGGCTTCGCAGTTCCGGACGGTCGTCTCCACGCTCGCTTCGGTCTACCGAGTCCATGGTGCCCTGTCGCGGCTGACGACTGCTCTGGGGGCGACGAGCTTGTCGTTCCCGCTCAATTTCCATTTCTCGTTGAAGTGCACGCTCCTGTCTTGCGCGGGAGCGTTCGCGTCGTTCTCGTTCGGCCTCCTCCGCGGGTAGACGGCGAACGGTGACGGATTTCCCGTCGGGGTTGAGCTTGACTTGTACTGCAACATTGGCTTGTCCTCTTTGGCTGCCTTCGGCACCACCGCCAACCATAATGGTTTGGCCCTCACCAGCATACTGTTCAGGCGATTGAGCTATGGGTAAGCGGTTTCCACTGTCGGTAGATCGATCTCTTCGATGCGGAGGAAGTGGCAATGGTCGTCCCGGGGAACCCTCGGCTGGAGTAGGAACGAATCCGTTCTCTGCTTCCACATACCCACCGCTGCCCATAGGACTGGAAGGCATCTGTTCGAGCCGTCCAGGAGGTGGCTGCTGATATGAACGACTGTTACGACGGCTATGACCAGAGGACCGAGGATTGGCTCCGAGAGCTGGCGCAGGGTACTGACCGTACTGACCCAAAGGTGACTGGGGTATCTGCGGTTCCGGCATTTCAAGTGGAGTATGCCCGGGACGAGGGCCCAGCGTTGTACTATCCCTCAGTACCGTATCCTTCAAACCGGTCGGATTCCCATATCTCTGCTGGAAATCTACACTTGGAAGGCTGCTAGAGCTATGCTGGTTCTCGTAGTGCGCGGGCAAGGCTGGAACAGGCGGAATCTCACCCTGTCTACCTGGACCAGGCGCAAGGCCTCCAATAGCGAGACTCTGAGCACTTGGTGCCCGACTGGTGTCCATGCTCGTCGTTCCGTCGTAGTGGTACGGTATTCCAATGGTTTCTACGCCCTTTTGGGAATTGCGACGACCGAACCATGAGCTGAATCGGGAGGATTTCTTGGGTGTTTGTACTGGAGTTTCGTCCATACCAACACGCCTATAGCCAGGCTCAACATCTGATGGAGATCGACGAACTTCGCTATTGTGCTCCGACATCTCAGGTACGGGAGTAGGTTGGCCACGGAATCTGGAATCGAACCATCCGCGGTTCCGAAGGTATTCCAAAATGAACCAGGAAAGAAGGAAGAGGAACGCAACAATTGCATAGAGAACGAACAAGGCCTTTGGCGAGCCGTAGACGTACAGCCCGATGGGAATCTGCGCCATTCCCAGCATAGCGAGCGCACGGCCGAGCCATTGATGGAGCTATTCAAACACAAATTAGCATACGAATTATACATGTAGTGGATTGATAACTACCATCTTATATAATGGGGGTGCAGTCCTGATCTTTAGATGAACCCTCCATCGAACGAATGTGCCAAAAAATACCTGGAAAAGCATCCCGCCGTACAGTGTCGCACCAATGATCTGCAGCCCTAAAAGTTAGCCCTGCCCCCAAACTCGGGGCGTCTTGGGACAATCTCACATGGTGCGGGTTCTTTCCCCAACTTCCTCTGTCCACAGCAAAATAGCCTGTGATAAACGTAATCGTCAAGCAAATAACACTCGCAATCTGGAACCCGATGTGACCAAACATTGCGAGCCGAGGTCTTGGGCCATGAATCAGGAACCGCGCACATATGATGGCGGCGGGGGTGAAGACAAGGAATGCGAATGCCCCGAATAGCGCATGGAGGAGAATTAAACGATAGTAATTGGGGTCTCCAGCATGTCGCGCTCCTTCACCTGTGTAGAGACAAAACAAACAATGGTCAGCATGGCGATCTCGAACATAGAGAATGTTATGGCCTACCATTAGCTTCCATCTCACTGAAGGACAGACCCTGTAATGGCGCGAGGAGGATCCTCCCGGCGGAATCGACGGTGGCAGCATATGGTGATTGCGTAGGCGTGGGAACTGTTACAACTGACGACATGATGGCAGTGTGCTCTTCGTCGAGGCGAGACAGGGTCCAAAACTCCTTCCTTCCACGACTTCCTCGCGGAGGAAGAAATATCGATTCGAGTGACAGTCGATGGTGACAGGATCTCCGAACGGCGAAAACAAGGTCTGATTCTGGGATGGAGTACCGAATGACGGGACGAGAAATCCAATGGAGATTCTCGGAAAAGCAGATGTGAAGAGGGAGAGGCGGGAGGGAGAGCAAGCAAAGGGAGTGGAAGCGAAATCGTGGTAAGGAAGAAGGTAAAGAAAAGTTGAGGCTGAGTGAGTTAGGTGTTGATGCTGAATGTGAAGAGGCTGGATGAACACCTCATTAGTTGTCTGAGTCCCACCAACCTCTGAATTCTCTTTTCTCGGCTCCAGCAGTTTTCAAAAAACAGTTAAGGTGATGAGGAGTAGCAGCATAGTGTGCACCCAACCACCGACATGCCGTGCGACAGGGTTGACAGCTCACCAGGCAATTGGACAGCTCAGCTATGCAACCAAAACAAAGACGCCGACGTGGTTGGGGGGCCAACCCACCAGCGCCAATCTACCCGCCACTTCGTTAAAACTCGATACGTATTTGTTGGAAGCTAAAGAGGCTTCTTTCTGGTACGCTTGGGTTTGGTATCCGATTGGCAGCGGCTACCATACCAAAACAATCCAAGATCGATCTCGTCGCATTCACGGGTTGGAAAGTTCCAAGTACAAAAGATGTCACTCGATCTTGATAGTGGGTTAGGGTCCATGAGGTGTCTACGTGTCGCCCGGGCCGAAAGTTCGACCGAGAAATATTGATAGCAGAGCACGCAACGACCATATGGAAGTGAATAGGCAGGGGGTCTGCTCTTTCTAGAAGAGACCGGTTAAACAAAGACTCCAGTTTTGAGCATAGCAATCCAACCAGAGATCCCTAGCAATCTCTCCCATTGCAAGATGTAGTGTTATACAGTAGCAAATAGAAATCCGTTTTAAAACAAAACAAGAAACTCCCAATCAAATATTACGCTGGTATCCCATCACTTATTATTTCTTGGTCTTGATCTTCTTCTTAGCCGGAGCCTCCTCGTCCACATCGGGAGCATCTTCCATCTCCTCGTCATCGGCCGCATCCGGCGCATCCTCATCGTCCGATCCACTACTCTCGTGTGCAGAGTCGTATTCTTCCGCCACGTCGGATTCGGAGTCAGCCTGAAAGTCCTCATCAACAGATTCTTCGTCTTCATCTGCGGATCCCCGATCCGCCCTCGCAGCCGCAACTTCTTCGTCATCCATATCTTCGTCATCGTCAAGGGCAGCCGCAAGAAGAGTGCTAGAGTCGTCGACCAAATCATTCTTAATTTTAAGGTTCTTTGACTTGAAGAAATCTTCGAGCGATGATTGTTCCTCGCTTTTAAACTATTAGTTAATACTTCGAGCAGATTGAGAATGCATTACCGATTGATATTGTTGAACTGATGCTCTCCGTCACCGCCTTTCAGCGTCACAGTAACGTCAAATGTTCGGCTCGCGGAAACAGACCCCCCGACACTACCGAGGAATTAGCGAATGAACAATCATCGGCGAGAGGGTCAGGTTCTTACCGCGAAAGAGTAACGTGCGAAACCCGCTCAAATGGCACATAAACAGCCGGCTTCGGTACGAACAAAAATGCTTTATCCAAGAAGAACAAGTGTCCCTCGTTTGCTTTTAAGGAGCACTTGACACCTGACTGCTGATGGTGGCTCACGAAGTCCCGGGAAGGTGTGGTGACTTTCCTGCCAGTCAGGCCCTTGAAAATCTGCGACACAACTTGGTAGGCGGGGTTTTCGTAGTGCATCTGAAGCTTTCCGTCGTATTTCTCCTTGAGGGTTTCCTCGGTGATGTTCAAATCAAAGTCCATATCCTCTTCTCTCTTGAACTGCATCACCAAGAAGGGATATTTGGTTTGACCTTGCCTCAATGGTGGTTCCAAGCCAATCACTATCATGTAATGGACTTCGTCGGGCTTAGGAAGCAAGAAAAACTTCTTGACGTTCTCAAACTGAATCTTGTAGTCATAAGTCTTTCCACGAAGACGGAATGATGACTCGTACATGTCAATATCGTAACGTCCTCTGACACTATATTAGAATAATATCCTCAGAGAAGGCTGAACCAAGATAAATACCTGGGTGTAAGGAAAAGGATGTCCAGAAATGTTGCAAACGTATCCCCAGCAATCTCCCCGATATCCGCCTTTTCTTTCAGCGTGTCGTAGAAAAGTGTGGCGGCGCTCATCTCCTCTCCCTCGGCACCGCTATCCCCGTCTTCACCTTCACCTTTTTTCACGGTACCAGGAACATAGAATCTCATCTCGACAAGCTGATCCACAGCCGCGGAGTTCTTTTTCTTCTTCCTCCCGCCATCACCATTCGCCGTAGAGCTTCCATCTTGGGTGGCGAACTCGACCGCAATCTCATTTTTTCCAGCAAGATTTGAGTTCGAAACCTCTGAGAACGGAATCTCGAATGCGGGCTTGTTGGCAACGTTGAAATGAAGTTCTGACTTAGAAAACTCGGCCTTGCCCCAGTTCCAGCCCTTCAGTGCGTGCTCCTTGTGTTCGAGATTGACCTTGTAATAAGCTTTAAAAGCTTCTTTGACCCTGTCAAAATCCTATCGTTTATCACACCAAAGCAATCAGCAAAGGGATACGAGAGATGATGTTAGTTACAGCCAAACACACATCTTGCTCGAATCCATCCAGTTGTACGATCCCCATAGTGCGTGTGTTGATTTTAACTTCATAGCCCTTTGCCGCCCGCGACCATTGTGCAGATGCAATCTCGGTGTTCTGAAGGGTCCACGTATCGCCACCGCTTGGTTTCCAACCCATTCCACTGGCAGCGAATCTGCATTTTCCAGGAAGTCGGGAAAGGTCCAGATGGATGCCCTCAAAGGTCTCGTAGTCTCCGGCCATTCCGGTTTGCTTGGTGGTGCGATTCGGATCGTAAAAGATGATGGATAAGAGTTAGGCAGTCGCGGCGCGTGTGAGTGAAAGGAAACGCGGTCAAGTCACAGAGCAGTGTTCACGGCCTTAGTACCGCCAAGCCATTCTGGTGCAAGGGCAAGCAATGGTGGCAATTTTCGATACCCACCTTCTGCTGCCCGCACCGAAAGCATCAGCGGTATCGATATCTCAACCCCTCCTTTACAGAACACATCCCCACCACCATCACGATCATCTCGAAGGAATCTCTCTTTCGTCATGTCGCCAATGAATCTTGATATGAGCAATGCTCAAATGGTCCGGGATGAGAACGGACGACCTTTCATCATTGTTAAAGAGTCAGTAGAATTGCTATAGCCATCGGAATTTCCCAACTAACAACGGCATGGTACAGTCAAGGAAAGAAAAAACGCCAGCATGGAACTGATGCTATCAAATCACATATCCTAGCCGCCAAAACTGTTGCAAGCATTGTCAAATCTTCATTGGTATGTACGCATGGGATGTGGAGCTTTGAGAGAATCTTAAGTGCTGACATCCATTTGTAAAGGGTCCTCGAGGACTCGACAAGATCCTCATCTCCCCCGATGGCGACATTACGGTAACGAACGACGGAGCAACTATCTTAAGTCAGGTACGGCTGTCGGTTCACCATCTCACGAAGCTCTCAGATGTTGATTTGAGGACAGATGGAAATTGAGCACCACGTCGCCAAGTTACTGGTCGAACTCTCAACCTCCCAGGACGACGAAATTGGAGATGGAACTACTGGTGTCGTTGTTTTGGCTGGTGCTTTACTGGAGGCTGCGAGCGATCTCATCGATAAGGGAATCCATCCGATAAGGATTGCGGACGGCTTCGACCAAGCTTGTGAGGTCGCGGTAGAGAAGTTGGACGAGATTGCCGACACGGTAGAATTCACGCGGGAAAACACCGACAATTTGTTACGATGTGCGAAGACCTCGCTCGGAAGCAAGATGTGAGTGCCGTACCCCAGAAAAATCACTTCCATCCACTAACGTCGTTTAGTGTCTCAAAGGCCCATGACAAGTTCACTCAGATCGCTGTCGATGCCGTGTTATCAGTTGCCGATTTGGAACGAAAAGACGTCGACTTCGAGCTCATCAAGGTTGATGGAAAGGTCGGAGGTGCCCTCGAGGACTCATTGCTCGTCAAGGGTGTGATAATCGACAAGGACATGTCACATCCCCAGATGCCCCGTATAGTCGAAGACGCAAAGATTGCTATCCTTACATGTGCTTTTGAGCCTCCCAAGCCTAAGACCAAGCATAAGCTCGACATCACCACAGTCGAGGAGTTCAAGCGTCTTCAGACGTACGAGAAGAACAAATTTGAGGAGATGATTAAGCAGATCAAGGACACCGGTGCCAACCTTGTCATTTGCCAGTGGGGTTTCGATGATGAGGCAAACCACCTGTTGTTGACAAATAAACTACCCGCCGTGCGATGGGTGGGAGGCCCAGAAATCGAACTCATTGCAATCGCAACGAACGGAAGGATTGTACCCCGGTTTGAGGATCTATCGGCTGAAAAGCTTGGACACGCCGGTCTCGTTAAGGAACTGTCATTCGGTACTACGAGAGATAGGATGTTGGTAGTTGAGAAGTGTGCCAACACAAGAGCGGTGACAGCTTTTGTTCGGGGAAGCAACAAGATGGTAAACAATCTTTCCACTCTCCCCCGCAAATTTCACCGGCTTATGTAAATATATTAGATTGTGGATGAGGCGAAGCGAGCTCTACATGATGCTCTCTGTGTCGTGCGAAACCTTGTCAAAGACAACCGCGTTGTGTACGGTGGAGGAGCTGCCGAGATTGCATGCTCTATCGCCGTTTCCGACGCTGCAGATAAGGCAAGCAACCCCATACGTGATCCGAATAGCTCAATATACTAATACTCTCTCTTTCATCCAGACACCGGGCATTGAACAATATGCCATGCGTGCCTTTGCTACTGCTCTCGACAACATCCCTATGGCTCTAGCTGAGAACTCTGGTCTTTCACCCATTGAGACTCTGGCGGCTGTCAAGTCCCGCCAAGTACGGGAAAACAACTCGCGGCTGGGAGTGGATTGTATGGGAACTGGTCAGAACGACATGAGAGAGGCTTTTGTGATTGACCCACTGATCGGAAAACGGCAACAACTTTTGCTTGCCACTCAACTGTGTAGAATGGTGTTGAAGGTAAACAACGTAATCATTTCGGGAAGCGGTGAGGATGAGTTCTAGATCTAGCATTGTACTTAAGTAGTCAGGACAAAAAGTTATGACGAGATGAATAGATTGGGCCGTCTGTCATCGAATGGTTTTTCTATGCCTGCATGGTAGTTTCATTAGGAATACGGCAAGGCTGGATGTAGACCATACATGCACATGCGTAGAGGAAACCAAGCGTATGGACGGGCATTGGTGGCCGCGCCTGGTGACAGTCGTCTCCCTGTGAGCAGAGCATCAAGTTCGGTATGATTCATAACCACGACCCCGTGTGATACACCATGACTTGTGGAACAGAAAAGTTGAAATGATATCCCGCTCACTACCGATCAAGATCAAGCCTTCACTTGCGCTAAAACACAGCATAATTCTACAGTTTTTAAACAAGACATCAAACTCGAATCCCATGAAAAATGGTCCCCCACTATTATTATTCACCGCTAACAGACGATATGAATGGAGTGCTCTATTCTTCCACGCTCGAAACCTTTTCCCACTCACCCTTCAACGTCTCCTTCCACAGCGTCACCTTGTTATCACCGCCGCTCGCCGCCAACACGTTCCCGCTCAAGCTCCAAGAAACTTTCCACATGACAGTATCCATGTGTAGCACTTTCTTTGACCAGGGCCCCTCGGGCGACTCTGCGCTCCAGATGATGACGCTCTTGTCTTGGCTTGCTGTAGCGATGTAGGATTTGGGGAGGATGCTGGGTGCCCAAGCTACATCGCGGACCCAGTCCTGGTGGCCCTCGAGCATGGTTTCTTCGGTATAGGTTCCCAGTTCGGCGCTGTCTGAATCAGCTTCATAGACACCGGAGGTGGGGTGAGAGGAGACAGACTTGTAAGTCCATATCTTAACCTTGTTATCGCTCCCTCCAGTCACAAACTTCCGCTGTGTAGCGGGCGCAGAGGGAACGGTGGTCTGTACCAAGCTTCCGGGGGTAGTAGCTGGAGCCCAGGAAACGCTGTTGCAGCCGATCGCGTGCGCGGAGAAGATCTTGGAATCCCACGAGCCATCCTCTCGGAGTTCAAGGACTGAGACTTTTCCGTCGGAGGAGGCACAGGCAAGGATTGCGCCGAGCTCGTGAGGGCCCCATTGGACAGCGTTGACTATGGCAGCTAGTTAGAACGTGTACAGGCGATGGACGGGTAGGATGTGTAAATACCGGATGCGTGATGGTTTGCGTGCTCGGAGATCTTCATCCATTGCCCTTGTCGTTCTTGCCAGATTATTACCTTTCCATCGTAGGAGGCACTGGCGAGGATGTTGCCGAACTTGGGGTGTGCCCAGGAGACCTCCCAAACGGGGCCGTCGTGCCTGTAGTGAGAAGTTATTATTAGCTAGCTGTGGTTCATGATGGGTTAGTTACAATACGCAGACATACCCTCGTAGCGTATCAATCAGGCGGTGGTTCTCACGGTCAACCTCAAAGATCTTGATGGTTTTATCGGACGAGCAGGTCTAGTTTCGGGGGTTCGTCCGTCAATCATGATCTCCGTAATAAGACGGCGAGGTGGCATTACCGCGAGACGTTTCCCATAATAATCCAATTGGCAGTCATGCTAAAAACCTAAATATCAACACCGGCGGAGGAAGGTGGAATGTAGCGGTGGAGGAAAGCTCACGATCATATCCTCGTGGAGGTTTGCCATCTGTGTCTGTGTCTATACACCCTGATGTCAACATTCGCCTACATCCCACCATAACAAGACAAACCATGATTGTAGTTTGCAGCCGCGCTGAGAAGTCGTTAGGTTTGTTGCGAGGTGAATTGGAGAATCGTATTTACGGGTGTTCTGGCGTAGGGAGTTGGACAAGCTGTTACTTCCAAGCTATCTGTGGTTAGGGTTGGGTGTGTGCTTGCTGTAGTAAATTACCCGGCAGCTCTTCAACATCTCCGGCTCAGCCTCACGCCCCTCCCCCCACATTTTGAAAACCACCAACCTGCAGGTGCCCGATATATCTCTCGAGCTTTCTTTTTTCTGACCGACGCAGAGACGCCGAGGTATTCCGCGTTCTAGCTCAGGCTATATTTTGAGCCCTATTGCCTAGACATATATATTGCGTGTGCAAAAAAAGCCCCTCCAGAGAGAAAAAACTTCAGCTAACTACTCGCGCAAGCACCTTTCGAAACCGCAACATCTAGTTATGACAACTATGGCAGCAAATTCAATCAAGTTACTCACGGGAAACTCGCACCCGGAGCTCGCAAAGCGGGTATCGGAGCGGTAATGCTACACAATCCCACTGAGCAAGAGCGTCAATCTAATCAGCCGCTCATAGACTTGGCGTTGAGGTGCTAGACATGTCGGTCTTCAAATATTCAAACCAAGAAACCTCCGTAATAATGCGCGAATCGGTGCGCGACGAAGATGTCTTCGTCCTGCAAACAACATGCCCCGGCGAAGACCTCAACGACCACCTAATGGAGCTTCTTATTATCGTTAAAGCCTGCAAAACTGCCTCTGCTCGCCGCATCACTGCAATCATGCCGAATTTCCCCTACGCCCGCCAGGACAAGAAGGATAAATCCCGAGCTCCCATCTCTGCAAAACTCATCGCGAATATGATCCAGCGTGCTGGCTGCGACCATGTCATTACTATGGACCTGCATGCGTCTCAGATACAAGGCTTTTTTGATGTACCAGTTGATAAGTGAGTTTTTTCCGCCACTAAGAAAATACCGCAGAGACTGATATGGCTGCCGTAGCTTGTACGCCGAACCCCTAACCCTCCGCTACATCCGCGAAAACTTCGATTACAAAAACGCCGTAATCGTATCTCCTGATGCGGGTGGAGCAAAGCGTGCCACCGCTCTTGCCGACCGTCTTGACCTCAACTTTGCGCTGATTCACAAGGAGCGGTCACGCCCGAATGAGGTTTCAAGGATGACGCTAGTCGGAGACGTCCAAGGCAAGATTGCAATCCTAGTGGATGATATGGCAGATACGTGCGGGACGCTGTGCAAAGCTGCAGATGTGTTGGTGCAGAACAGCGCGAAGGAGGTAGTTGCAATTGTGACCCATGGAATCTTGTCCGGGGATGCATGCGACAAGGTGTCGAACAGCAAACTGAGTAGACTAGTGGTGACGGATACTGTGCCACATGATGAGAAGAAGAAGAAATGTCCGAAGATACACACTATTGACGTTGCGCCAACGGTATGTTACCCCTCTGCCTAGATTCCAACATCCGAGTGCTGACTGGTGATGGCAGATTGCGGAGGCGTGTAGAAGGACACACAATGGGGAGAGTGTCTCTTACCTATTTAGCCATGTGATGGTATAGGACATTGTCGAGTCGCTGGAGTACGGAGTTTGGAATTATTGTGTGAGTATCAAGAATGAGTGTAATAGCATTGGGATAAAATTGTGTTTATGATATCAATGATAGGACGAACCAAAATCGGCGTTATAATAGAAGCGTACTAGTACCGAGAACGGAATGTAATTAAACGGAGTAGCGAATACACGATCAATTAAGTGAGAATGAGCGATAACCAAGGGAAGTCTGAAGCGTTCGTGGATTTTATAGAGCAGTGCAGGGCGGTAAGTACAAAGTTGAGAAGTCTGGATTTGAGTCAGGAACAGAAAACTTCCGATGAGATTATATATACCACCGAGAACGGCTTCTTGAGCCAGAATAAAAGTACCTTACCACCCCAGAAACAACACTGGTTAAACATAAAGAAAGAGCCGTACCCAAGCATATTTAACCCCAGAACAAGACGAACGCCAACCAACCTCCTCCTCCTCCTCCTCCTCCTCCTCCTCCTCCTCCTCCCCTCCCACTTCCCTTACTTGCAAGTCTCAATCATCTTCCCCACCAATCCCATCAACGTCTCATTTTCCAACGCACTCAGAACCCGCTCCTTATCCGCCAGCTGCTTGTTCAACTGCTTATCGGTGGTATGCGTTCCCTCGCGGCACTTAACATCGATCCTGAACCTCGGCGGTAGCGCCTGCTGCAGCCGCACCACCAATCCGAGTCCTATCACGGTTGCGAGATGGCAATGCGTGATTGTGGGCGTGAACTCCAGCGACACCGTCGATGTGAGTGCGTTTGGATCTTCGTGCACGCTGATGTGTTGCAGATTCACGACTGCTAACTCGCCCAGCGTTATTGGGTGCTCCGGGTCACACATTGTCGCCACTAGGTCTGCGCGGAGTGTGTTAGAAGGTGTCGGGAAAGCTGGGAGGGGGGAGGAACCGTAGATTTCTTGTGGATCGATGTTCTCGACAACGGAATCGTCTTCATCTTCGGAGTCGGTGAGGTCGGAGAGGGAGGAGGCGAGAGGCGAGAACGGGTCTGTGGAGTAGGATGGCGGGAGGGAGGCGAGGTGGCAGCGCGGGCGTGTAGACGCCGCGGATTTGCGGGAGGGAAGGTCGGAGAGGTTGAGGATTGTGGGATTAGCGTTTTGCATCTCCATTGTTGCTGTGAGAGTGTTGCGAGTGGTGGTGGTGGTGGTAGTGGTGGTGGTGGTGAGAATGGTAGATGTAGGTGAGATGAGATGACGTTGAGGTTGCCAATGGAATCGCAACCCCACTATTGCCCCACTATCATCCATGCTAAATTTCCACATTACAAATTCAACCACAAAAGAAGTTCATCACACCAACCGTAACCCACTCTCACTCATCTATACACTCAAAATCTCTGGTGCGCCTCTTTTACTTACAAATCTTCAGCTGCTTTTATATAAGTACCAGTGCTGACTTCCATTTTTCTCCAGTTATCCTCCCCCCTCCAGCCTCCTCCTCCCGCCTACCACCCTATTCTCTCCCCGTCAAAAACACATACCCTCCACACAATGGCCGTCTCCGGACCCCTCAACCCATCAGTGGAAGACCCGCACTCCGATAATGAACTCGACCTCGCCGAAGTCGAAGAGATCATTCCAGAAGACCTAGGCGCGGACCACCCGATGGACGAAGATTCCGATGGCGACGACGGCGACAACGCAATGGAAGACACCGAACTAGAAGTCGCCAACGACTCCAAAGCCTATTTCGATGGGCATTCCTCATCGTCCATCTTCACTATCAGCGCACACCCTACAAACCCCTCATTATTCTTGACCGGCGGCGGCGACGACGTAGCCTACATCTGGACATCAGCACTGTCATCCGCCGAAGATGCCGCCGTGGTGCCCCGCGAATGCAAAGTCGTCCGGAAGCTCGAAGCGCACAAGGACTCAGTTGCCGCTACTACATTTACCTCACCGGGCGGAGAATACGCCGTGACAGCGGGACTCGACGGACAGCTACAACTTTTTACCGCCGCAAACGGGTGGAAGAAAGTCGACTCAGCGCAGGAGGTCGAGGAAATCGTCTGGCTGGCCTCGCACCCGAACGAACCCGTGATCGCGGTCGGCACAAACGAGGGCTCCGTCTGGCTCTACGACATCGACAATAACGCATTCACAATCCGGCACGTACTCTACTCCCACACCGCTTCGTCGACCGCAGGGGCGTTCACAAAGTCTGGAGCGCTCCTCTGCACCGTCTCCGAAGATGGGAGCTTCTATGCCTGGGACACGAGTTCCGGCCAGTCTCTCGTCGCATTGACATCGAACGACCAGCGCTTTGCCATAGAAGGCGGATTATACTCTGTCACCGTATCCCCATCTGGGAACGTGGCCGCGGTCGGCGGCGCAACTGGAGAAATCCGTGTCGTTGGACTCCCCGGCGGTGCAGCACCGGCAGCTGGAGGCCGGCGCACAGCAGGACGTCCGCAGGCTGGTGGTGGCGGCTCATTAGGCGGTGGACAAGCCGGACAGATCATCGCGAGTATCCACACCCACAGCGAATCAATAGAGTCGCTCTCTTTCCACCCCAGCATGCCGCTTCTGGCTTCGGGCTCCGTCGACGGGAAAATTGGCCTCTACGATGCAGCCCGCGGCTTCGCGCTGCGGAAAATGTTGGAGGGCCATGTCGACGCGGTTGTCAAGGTGGAATTTGTAGCCGGCCTCGGCCCGCAGGATGGGTGGGTTCTCACGTCATGCGGCATTGACGGTACGCTGCGGAGGTGGGATGCAAGGACTGGTACCGAGATTGCGTGTTTGCGGGGACATCTGGGAGGAAATGGTGCGGAGGGTGAGGGTGGGATTCTAGGGTTTGTGCAGACCAAGGAAAGGGTTGCTACCGCTGGTGATGACGGCGTGGCATTGATATTTGAGTTGGAAGGGGTTGCTGCGACCGGAGGTGTTGCGGCGCCGATGGTTGGGTCACAGTCGGCAGCAGCGAGGTAGTAGGCTGCCGGGAGAAGGGGTGCAAAATAGAGATGAGTGAGAATATGTGAACGTGTAAAATACCACGATATATGAAGGACTGATTGTTAATGGTGATTCATAATTCTATTGCTCATAAAAGCCAGTCATCCATCCATCCATCAAAACCGATTACCAAGAAACGAATATTCCAAACCGCGGTAACCCCACAATGTTGAAAGAACAAACCCCCCGTGACAAGAAGCAGAAAAAACTCCGTAAACAATAAGAACAGGTGGAGATGAAGAATAAGGACCCAGCGGAGAAACAGAAAAGCTTTATGTGAGATTAACAAGACACTACACCTACAATATCAACGGGTGCAAGTCCATCACCACCAGCATGAGAGCACAAGAGGGAGAGCAGAGAGGGGGAGTATAGGGGGGAGCAGAGAGCAAAAACTATATGTAAACAAAGCTATGACGCAAACACCCTAACACTCATATCCACACTTCCTGTAGCAATAACACATCTCACATTAACTTTTGCTGCATCTTTGTTCGGTGTTCCATTTAATTTCGGCTCTCCATTCACCGGCAGTTCCTTTGCCGGTGCCGGCGCCCATCGTATGCAACTAACAAAGTGGCTATGCGCATCCTCCACTGTCTTCACGCACCGCCCATCCTGTGTCAAGTCCCAACACCGTATCGTCTTATCGTCACTCGCCGAGAGTAAGTATTTTCCACCTGGATGGAATACCAGCCCTCGCACCCAGTTGTCATGGCCAGTTAACGTCTTTAAAAGGGTTCCCCGTACATCCCATAACCGGATCGTCTTGTCTCTGGAGCCTGTGGCGATGAACTCCGCCGACGAAGTGGCCGGAGGTGGTTTCTTGATACCCGCGATCTGTGCAAGATATGGATATGCTGCTGGAGGCGCAAACACGCCACATTCGATAACATGTTCATGACCAATAAACGTGGCCTTGTGCTCTGCCGTCGACGCATCCCATAATCTCGCCGTCTGGTCGTTTCCAGCCGAAAGCAGCCATCGCCCATCAAATGAAGGCGACACATCCCGGATCCAATCGACATGTCCTTGAATAGTCTTTATACAGTAACCCGTAGCCACCTCCCATATCCTCAATGTCTTGTCCCGTGACGCAGAAACCAGGTACTCTCCCGCCGCGCTGGGTATGAACCGCACCGCTGAGACACTGTGATCATGTCCGGTGAGCGTGCGAATGTTCTTGTACTCGTTGGCCGGATCCCATAGCTTGATCGTAAGGTCACTCGAGCACGAGGCGAGCAGTATCGCGGCCTTGGGACCCCCGAAGTCAACGTCCAGAACAGCTTTCGTGTGGCCTTTTACCGTTTGCTCCAGTTCCCCCATCTCCCAATCCCAAATCTTGATCGTAGAGTCCTCTGCGCCCGACGCTAGCACCGAAAAAACAGGGTGGAAAGCAACTGATGTTACAGGATTCCGGTGACCGGCGAGGTTGTGTCGCGCCGGTGCCCGGGGAAGCCATGATGTGGGATCCGCGTTCTTCCGTATCAATGATGTGGGCGTTGTCGAATCGAGCTCGTTCTGTAGAGAAGTTATCCGGGATTCCAGTTCCATGATCTGTGTGTGCACAGGCCCGTTAGCATCCAGTTTTGCCGTCATCGGAGAAGTTCACCACCGGTGGGCATCAACACCGGGTGGCAACAGCAGCTGCAGCAACAACGCACTTTCTTCTGTAGACGAACAACCGAGGTCCACTTCTTCTCCAGGAGACCCTCATACTTCTTCATCTTTCCCTCGTCCAGAAACTCATCACCGACCCCGAGCTCTTGACGCAGAGCGGCGCAGGTGTTTGGTAGTCCATTGGAATTGAAGTATGCAAGTATAGATTTATGCCTACAATTGGGGGACAGCAACGGTTAGTTTACCAACAACACCCGGACGCGAGTTAAAGGGGGAGCCGTGGCTAAACTGAGAAGAGAGCAGGAGACTGACAGCTCATCCTTTTGCCGAGGAGCAAGGATGTTGATTGTATTCATGACGATAGAATTTGAGGGTGGCGAGGCAATACTGGCATGGAGAGGATGGAGCAGGCGAGGCGAGGTGGACGAAGCGCGTTGATGCAATAGGACGGGATGATAGCACAGCACGGGCTTGAACGAAAGGGGGTAGGGTAGGTAGGAGAGATCGGTCAGAGGTGGTAGGAAGAGCACTTGGTATGGATGATGCACCTAGTGTGCTCTAGTATGATCGGACCCTGAGGAGGTAAATACGGTGTGGTTTGAGTTCGGTTGACGGGCAGACAAGAGCTCTTTTGAAGATTTTTCGAATCAAGATGAAGATGGTATTTGTCTTATAACCAACAAACTTGAATCTCTCAACACACTTCCAAAAAGGAATTAATCAACAATGGTAACCGGCTGAAAGAGAAAGAAACAAAGAAGCACCAGCAAAAATCGAAACAGACAAGGGACAGCTTCCTTTCTTCAATATCTCAAGAAATATCTCGAGTCCTACCGATCTGTTCCTGACGCTCACTCGCTGTTTTCTGTCTAATGATATGAAACCTATTGCTGCAAGCGAAAATTAAGCGAGAGAGCGTGCGTATGTGCGCCGGGTAATCGCTGCTACAGCTCTCCCGGCGATAAGGATGAGCGACGATCTCAGCATGTCAGTCAACGCCCGTCGGCGTTTCACCTTGCCCGACGCAGCCTGAACCAAACAAACAAACCTATCTCCGATCCCTAGTCCCACCACTTCCTCACGTCACACCACACATGGCTTCAGGTATTTGCCAACTCTCCCCCCGCATAGCTCCAACCATCCGCTAACCAATATGTCCACCTCAGCTTCGAATCAGCGCGAGCTGCCCTCCCCTCCGTCAGATGCAATTTCCTCTCTAACGTTCTCCCCTCACACGCCGACGCGGCTTCTCGTCTCCTCGTGGGACAAGTATGTTCATCTTTACGACACGCATAGTGGCGTTGAACAGCCCGTGGGGTCGGAACTGACGCGATTTGCACATGCAGCGGCCGTGCTGGACTGCTGCTTCGGCGAGGGCGATGGCGAAGTCTTTAGTGGTGGATTGGACTGGACCGTGAACCAGTGCGCCCCCTCTCCTCTCTAGCTCCCGCAGCTAAGTACTAACTGTGGTTGGTGAAATAGACTCGACCCAGAAACCGGCAATGTCAAAACCCTCGGCACCCACGACGGCCCCGTGAAAACCATCTACTACAACCCAGAAATCAGTACTCTCCTCCAAGCCTCTACGCGCCTCACCCGACCGCTAATTCTTGACAGAATCTCTAATAACGGGCTCATGGGACCAGAACCTCCACCTCTACGACCCGCGCTCGTCCAACCCTCTCTCCAGCAAGCACCCGCAGCCTGAAAAGATCTACTCCCTCTCGTCGACAGGGAACACACTAGTAATAGCTATGGCGGCGCGCAATATCCACCTTTACGACCTGCGCAACATGTCGGAGCCCTGGCAGCGTCGGGAATCCAGTCTCAAATTCCAAACTAGAACCGTCGAGTGTATGCCAAACGGGCTGGGCTATGCGTCCTCCTCAATTGAGGGAAGAGTCGCCGTTGAATTTTTTGATCCGAGCGATGAGAGTCAGGCGAGGAAGTATGCCTTCAAATGTCATCGACAAGTTGAGGGAGGTGTTGACGTTATCTATCCGGTCAATGCACTTGCATTCCATCCGACTTATGGCACGTTTGCTTCTGGGGGCGGGGATGGTGTCGTGAGTCTTTGGGACGGGATGGCGAAGCGGCGGTTGAGACAGTATCAGAAATTTGGAGCTAGTATCGCTGCGCTGTCTTTCAATAAGGAAGGGAAATACCTGGCGGTAGCTAGTAGTGCTGGGTTCGAAGATGGCAGGAGTGATGGGGAGTGCCTACCAGAAACCGTGAAGGTGTTTATTCGGGAGATGGCGGAAGGCGAAGGCAAAGGGAAGGGACAGTGAGCGACGTTAGGGCATGCACTGCTAGAGTATTTAATTGATGTGGCAGGAATTTCCACGGAATGGTGATGTTCATTGTGTAAACTATTGGGCAATGGGGAGTTGGGTTCATTTTACATGTCTGTTAGCCATTTGTTGCTTCTTCTGCCTGTCTACATCGCATTATCTTAACCCTCCACCAAAAACCAACGAGAAGGGGACTATATACAACTTACATGATACAGAATGGAACGAAGGGGAGTGAGGATAAGTATGGTAGGAATTCATCTTGTCCACCCCTTCTTAGTACGCAACCAAACACCCTTCGCAGTAGCAATTACACCGTTTAAAGAAAATCAGCAAGTCCAGCCAGCACCCCGATTTACATAAACCCAGGACTAAAAAATCGTACATCCACAACGCATAAAACTTAGAAAAGAGGAGTGTATGATAGAGAGAGCTCTGGAATACACATGTAATATATCTAGTGGATTCGTAACTTGATTTCGTCCCCATTGATTTTATGTTCTCCTTTTTATGATCATTCATCATGCAGAGTGTGCTGTTTACTCAAGGTGGCCGGTCTCATCGTCGTCAGCGATAACACTGCGGTCAACAGCGAGCATCTCGGCGAGGAGGTCAAGAACGTGCTAATTTGGTTAGCGTATTGAAGATTGAGAATTCGTGATTCGGCTATCTGGGTATCTGGGCATACCTTGGGTACAGTCTTGTCGTAGATAGAGATCAGATCCTGCGGCTGGGGGTAGACCTTCAAGGCCCTGTAGAAGCACAGCGCAGCTTCAACGGCGCTGTCGGGACCTGTGACAAACACACAATCAGCATTAATCACCATACACACAGCACCAAACGTCACCAACCTTCCGAGCACAAACTCTCACCACGAGCAACTTCGCTCATGAAGTATGCCTCCTTCTCCTCTACGTCCGTTGGGAACCCTTCCGCTTGTGCCTGACGCACTGCCTCGCGGAGCCGTTCACGCTGGCTCTCATTCTGTGCATTCGCCTGAGCTTTCTGTTCCTTAGCGTGCTGCTTCTTTTCCTTCCTCAAGCTCTTGCGGAAGTTGGGGTCGTTCCGACGCTTGTAGTCGAAGTAGGCGGCATCTGGGAGAGTGTTAATTGATACTGAGATGAGATGACTGTTGTTGCGGTGGTTGTGGTAGAAGAGGGTAACAAAACGTACATGCTGGAGTAGAGGAAGCATAGGTTAGTTTTGACGAACTGGATATCAGGATGAGGCGTACCACTTGTAAAAGCAAAGGCTGCAGCTGCCCCATAGAGAACAACGGTTGAAACTTGCATGGTGGAAGTGAGAGGGAAATTTTGGAGGGTATCGGAGGAGATGGGGTGGGTTGTTATCGAAGCTGGAGGAGATTCGCCGAGATGAGTTTCGTTCGTCACCCAATTTGTGGCAGCCCGAAGAAAAGTTACACCTAGATTCCTTAGGAGCGGGACATTGCGAAAACCTTGCCACACCGGGCTCGGCTTGGCTATGTGATTAGATTAGATGGATTAGATTGATGGATTAGATCGAACTGTGTGGTTAGCGGGGTTGGGGTCTTGCCTTGGGAGAGCATTCCGCATCACCACACGCTGTCCTCATTGCACATCCACATATTCCCCTGCGGTGTTTCGCCTCCGATAACGATATCCAACGTCGAGAAATCAACCTCATAGAAATCAACGCTTCTTACCTGCAAGCCCTGAAAGGGCTCTGTTATTCTCCCCTGACTTTACCGTTACTTTTTCTGTTCTTCTAGTTCCCGAGTCGGAATACCTTTGCTTCGCCTAGCCCGACTCCCGTCGTTCCTACCTCTCAGTAACGACACATAATGGCATCACCTCCTCCATCTGGCGCTCCATATGTAGACCCGAACCAACAATACCCATACCAGCAGCTTCCCCCAGGACAAGCTGATCCGTACCAACAGCAGCAACCCCCCGCACAGTATGGCCAGTCTCCGCAGCCTGGATACCCTCCTCAACAACCTGGCTATCCACAAGCAGCACCGGGATTGGTACCCCCTCCTGTCGCCGGCGCTCCTCAGGCCGGCCGGGGAAAAAGACGAGGTTATGCCGAACAGCAGTATGAGTTTGGTCAGGGCGCCAATTCCGCGTTGACGCCAACTGCCGGGGGTGGACCTTACCAAGGTGGCCCTGGTGGGCCTGGATATCCAGGTGCTCAGCCGGTAGCTGGTTACCCTCAAGATCCAGCTCAGCAGCAACAGCAGCAACAGCAGCAGTTCATCCAGCCGATGGGGGTGCAGCAGCCTAGCTACCCCGGGGTTGCAAGCCCTAGCACACTCGGCGGATATGATCCTACTGGAGGGGTGGCGGGAGTGACACAGCAGTTTGGACAGATGGGGATGGGTGGAACACCGGCAACACAGCAGACACCGCAGATGATGCCCCAACCGCAGGGGATGCAGAAGGCTCAAGGCCTAAATCCATTGATCACTGTCGACTTGATGCACCAGCCCTTTAATGTGGCCGAATTAGACCTTCCTCCCCCGGAAATCATCTTACCTCCCAATGTGCGTTTCCTATCTCTGTGTGCGGTTGTCCGCAGGCCTAGTGGTAGGAGCTGATTGAATGAACGACTATAGGCGGCCTTGACCCCTAGCCCAAATGCGAACTGCCCGCCGCAATATATGCGCTCCACCATAAATGCAGTTCCAGCAACAAACAGCCTGTTGAAGCGGTCGAAATTACCTTTTGCACTCATCATTCAACCGTACACATCGCTGCATGATGCAGAGGACCCTGTTCCGCTCGTTTCGGACACTGTCATATCGCGTTGTCGACGATGCCGGTCTTATATCAACCCGTATGCTACCTTCCTAGATCATGGACACCGCTGGCGTTGCAACATGTGTAATCTCACCAACGATGTCCCTCAAGCTTTCGATTGGGATCAGGCGGCACAGAAGAACGTAGACAGATGGCAGCGAGCAGAGCTGAACCACAGTGTCGTGGAGTTTATTGCCCCCCAGGAATACATGGTCCGCCCACCACAGCCCCTCGTTTATCTCTTCCTTCTCGATGTCAGTTTCCAAGCGGTACAATGTGGCCTGCTCGCCACAGCAGCACGGACAATTCTTGAGAGCTTGGATCGAATCCCAAATGCCGACAGGAGAACGAGGTTAGGGTTTATTTGCGTAGATAGTTCGCTGCACTATTTTTCACTTCCTCGGGATAGCACTGAGCCTAGCATGTTGGTTGTATCGGATTTGGATGAGCCTTTCCTACCGATTCCCGGGGATCTTTTGGTCCCCCTTGCCGATTGTCGCGAGGGTATTGAGAATCTACTTTCGAAGATGCAGGATATGTTTCAGCACACTCAAAACAATGCTAGCTGCATGGGAAGCGCTCTTCAGGCAGGCCACAAGCTCATTTGTGCTATCGGTGGAAAGATGGTTGTCCTTACTGCAACGCTTCCGAGTATTGGTGCCGGAAAGCTGGAAATGCGAGAAGACAAGAAGGTGCTAGGTACCAACAAGGAGAACTCGCTTTTGCAAACCGGTAACAGCTTCTACAAATCATTTGCAGTGGAATGTTCCAAGAATCAGGTTTCCATTGATATGTTCCTCTTCGCCAACGGTTATCAAGATGTTGCTTCGCTCAGTAATCTCCCAAGGTACACAGGAGGCCAAACGTGGCATTATCCCGGATGGAACGCTACACGTAGCGAAGACGCCATCAAGTTTGCCAGAGAGTTCTCGGATCATCTGTCGGCGGAGATTGCGCTCGAGGCGGTCATGAGGGTTCGTGCAACAACCGGTCTTCGGATGCAGACATTCTACGGTAATTTCTTCAACCGGTCTTCGGATTTGTGTGCTTTCCCGGCATTCCCCAGAGATCAAGGCTATGTCGTTGAAGTTGCTATTGATGAAACCCTTGGTAACAAGTTTGTCTGCATGCAAACCGCCGTCCTTCACACTACCTGCAATGGCGAGAGACGTATCCGTGTCATGACGCTCGCACTACCGACAACTCAGAATATTGCGGATGCCTATGCATCTGCAGACCAGGTTGCAATTACCACATACTTCTCCCACAAAGCTGTCGAAAAGACCTTGAGCAGTGGCCTTGAACCTGCACGGGAAGCACTCCAGAGCAAGATCACCGAGTTGCTGACCACTTATAAGAAGGAATGCACCGCTTCGCATATGGGTGCTGCCGCTCCTCTCTCATTCGCCGGCAATCTCCGTGGACTGGTTGTTCTCTTCCTTGCGCTGATGAAACATGTCGGTCTTCGCAAGTCCTCCCAGATCCCGACAGATTTGCGATCTGCCGCTCTGGCTCTACTCTCCACCCTACCCGCCCCATTGCTAATGCAATATATCTACCCTCGTCTGTACTCTCTTCATGACATGCCGGATGAGTGCGGAATTGTTGATCCCACTACGGCCGAGATTGTGATGCCGCCTCCTATGAACCTCTCCTCCGAACGTCTTCACCCATATGGACTGTATCTCATTGATGACGGTCAGACGCAATTCCTGTGGATCGGTGCACAGGCCGTGCCGCAGCTTATACAAGACGTCTTCGGTCTACCTTCAATTGAGCATGTCAAGGTTGGCAAGACGACACTTCCAATTGTGGAGGGAAGTGACTTCAACGAGAAGGTCAGAAATGTGGTTGAGAAGTCCCGAGACCACAAGTCAAAGCACGTAGGAAGCATTACGGTGCCGCATTTGTACATTGTGAGGCAAGATGGAGAGCCTAGTTTGAGGCTCTGGGCTATGACTATGTTGGTAGAGGATAGAGCGGATATGGGGGTTAGTTTAACACAGTTTTTGGGGACGTTGAGAGAAAAGGTTGGAAACTCATGAGCTGCTTGGAAGGGGGCTTGAGAGGAAACAAACGGATGGATAGAGGGGGGCATGGTGTAGGTGGGTAATGCTGTATGAACGTCAACGTTATGGATTTGCGGTTGCTTGTTGTCTGCTTTTTCCTCATCTTATTAAATGTTAATGCGTCTTTTGTGTCAAGAATTTCATCCTTGGGATATAAAAAAAATATGACGACGAATGATAGTCAGTGTTGCTGGCTGGAGGCCAAATAAATCGGTCGCCTGTTGTAAATCCCATTCGTGTTGAAAACTGGCCATCTCAGTCGCGCGGCTCATGCCGAGCCAAGCCACCCGAAACCCAACGTCACCTCCCTAGCTGACACCAGCTCACGCCAAACAAAATCCCTATCGACCCTCCACTCCATATCCACGGCTACGATTCTCACTATGGCCGACATAACCCCTCTAAACCCAATCCACACGCCCTTCTTCGGGTTTGCTGGTGTGTACCACCCCCTTCTCCGTTCTCCTCAACCACAACTAATACTCCCAGTGCCTTGGCCATGATCCTCTCCGCCACCGGCGCTGCCTATGGCACCGCAAAAGCCGGCATCACGATCGCGGGCGTCGGCACCTTCGCGCCACAACCGATAATGAAGTCCCTCATTGCCGTGATCATGAGCGGGATCATCGCGGTGTACGGGCTCGTGATCGCGGTTCTGATCACGGAGGGTCTGAGCCCGACCAAATCCTACTCGCTATTCTCGGGAGTGGTACATTTAGGAGCAGGGCTGAGCGTCGGGTTCGCGGGGCTGGCCGCCGGGGTACGCGATCAGGATCGTGGGGAATGCCGAGGTCAGGAGGGGAGGGAGGATGCTGAGGGGGGGGATGTGATATCATAGGGTGTTTTTTTTCGATTTTTGTCTTCGTTCGTGAGGGGTTTGGGTCGAGGGTTTTCTTTTCCTTTACGAAGGTAGAATATTCGGTGCAAACTGTAACTGTAGCTTGATTTTTTTCTGACAGCGGGTTCTCCGTTATCCATTTCAGTTGAAAGATCGCGTAAGCCCGTGATGTTGGGTCAAATCCAATATATTAATGAGTGACACATTATGACGGCCCATCACATGTACTAGATTCCCCTTCCCTAACGCTGAGGGAAGTTGGTGCGCGCAGGCACCGAAAGCAAAGTGGTACCGGTTCCCCACCGAGCTCTTGTTCTAGTGTGATCTAAGGAGTAAATATCACAACACATACTGTCATTGATATGAGGACGGAAGAGAACACCGCGGAGAAAGCCGCACCCGCACAAAACCGCCGCCAAGAGAGATAAAATCCAACCCCACCCGCTCTCAGCAGGCTTCCATTCCAACCTCCACGCCACCGCCACCATAGCCAATAAAGTGCGGGGAAGCCTATATTAACGGAGCTCGAGCTGGTTTGGATGCAGTTCCCCAATAGATCCAGTACGTCCGAATGCAAGCAGGCGGGTCCATCAGCAACACGCAAGACTTCCCTGTGGCATTACCATATCTGGACTGGACTACCTACACGGTATATAGTACATACCACACTCCGAGACCCAGATTACACCGAAATTCCTCCAGCGCTTTGGGGGTATAAACTACAAACTCGATTCTTGGCGGCTGCGAATGAAGCCTATAACCCTAGCCCTGTTCACTGACCTCACTACATCACTCCATGATGGCATAATTTTTATTGCATTCTTCGTCGGTAACACTATTTTTGTCTCGCCTCTCTACCGTCCGTCCCATCCACTCCATTCCATCACCATCACTCATCATGAAAGACTCGAAAGGAAAAAAAATACAGATGCCGCCGTCCAAAAGGACTTGAAACCAAAAACATGAACAAAAGAACCCAATAAGAGAAATAAAACCCCATATTAGTTTGTTTATGCAAGGTAGGTGGAGGCAGAGACATTTCCTCCTCTTCCAGTCCAGTTGATGTGGATATCCTTACCCCCTGGAAGGGTGGAGCTGGCGCACTCAGGCTTAACACGGAAAGTGTGGGCACCTATTCGACGTTAGCACCGGTGGATATCGATTGACACAACAGAGGGGGGTGCATACCAAAGTAATCACGCTGGGCCTGAAGAAGGTTGGCAGGCAAGTTCTTGGTCCTGTAACCATCATAGAAGGACAGAGCAGTGGAGAAGGCGGGTGTTGGGATACCGAACTCAACACCCTTGGCGACGGCGCGTCTCCAACCGGGCTGGGCGTTGTGGATGGCAGTCTTGAAGAAGTCGTTGAAGAGCAGGTTCTCGAGGTCAGGCTCAGCGCGGTAAGCCTTGGTGATGTCTGCAAGGAAAACGGAGCGAATAATGCAACCGCCACGCCACATGAGGGCAATAGCGGGGTTGTTGAGCTTCCACTTGTACTCCTTGGCAGCCTATAGGATAGTTCAAACGTTAGTCCGTGGTTCGCAGTGGATTCACACGCGGATGGGTAGTGGGTGGAGTAGAGAAGGGGGGGTAAAGAGATAGATAGTGGGACGGTCTTACCTCACGGATAAGCATAAAGCCCTGGGCGTACGAAATAATCTTAGATGCGTACAGCGCCTATAGTTAAAACTCGTTAGCCTAACACTCTAAGCTACAGGCTGAGGGATTTGCGGAAGTCCGGAATGTCATTCCAAACTCCTCGCTAAAACTTATTGCCGAACGGATAAACTAACCTGTTCAAGGTCGGCAATAGCAGCTTCTTTGTCACCGGTGAAAGCCGAGATTTCAGGTCCCTCCAAAATGGTGGACGCCCTTGTTCGCTCAGCCTTGATGGAGGACAAACATCTAGCGAAAACAGCCTCTCCGATCAAGGTGACGGGCATGCCCAAGTCCAGAGCATTGATGGCAGTCCACTTTCCGGTACCCTTCTGGCCGGCACTGTCAAGAATTTTCTCAACAAGAGGTGCTCCGTCATCGGGGTCGTTGTACTTCATGATATCACGGGTAATCTCGATCAAGAATGAGTCGAGGACACCGGTATTCCACTTGGTGAAGACGTCGCCAATCTCAGAGTTGGACAGGCCGTATCCGCGCTTCATGATGTCATAGGCCTGGATTCATGCGTCAATACTCTGCTTTCAGTTGGGTATGGTGGGAGTATGAAAACGCACCTCGCAGATCAACTGCATATCACCGTACTCAATACCATTGTGGACCATCTTGACAAAGTGACCAGCACCTTCGTCACCAACCCAATCGCAGCAGGCCTCGCCGTCGGTTTTGGCTGCAATGCTCTGGAAGATGTCCTTGATGTATGGCCACGCCTCCTCGTTTCCACCGGGCATGAGCGAAGGACCATATCGGGCACCCTCCTCGCCACCAGAAACACCAGCACCAACAAATCGGATACCCTTGGTAGCCAGCTCCTTGGTACGGCGGTTGCTGTCGGGGAAATGTGAGTTACCACCATCGATGATGATATCGCCCTTGTCAAGGAAAGGGAGGAGGGCGGCAATGAAGTCATCGACGGCCTGTCCGGCCTTGACAAGTAGCATGACTCTTCGGGGAGTCTTCAGCTTCTCGCAGAGATCCTGGAGTGACTTGGCTCCAATAATAGATTTGCCTGAAACATCGTTAGCAACTATTCTCATACTACAGTATCCAGGATTAAGACGGACCCTTGGCCTCGTTCGCCAAAAAGTGGTCGACCTTAGACACAGTCCGATTGAAGGCAACAACAGTAAATCCTATCAATACCGTCAATAAACAGTCACAGTTTCCGATTGCATGAATCGAGATGCATACCATGGTCAGCGGCATTAAGGATCAAGTTCTAATTTGCACCGTTCCTGCATTAGCCCTCTGCATGATGTACTTTGGATGTCAAGGATTCGATATCAGGGCTCGGGAGGGGTAGTGCTCTATCATCAACCTACCTGACCCATGACGGCCAAACCGATGAGACCGAAATCTTTCACACAACAAACACCCCACGTCAGCTACACATCTACACCGCGGAGAATTTCTCCGCCCAAACCTCAAGAGCAAAAACCGCCCATCCGAGTCCGAAACGAGGATGCCATAATTGTTTGAGAAGAGATATTCGGGAGAGATATTCAGGAAAACTAACCGCCACTAGGTACCGGTTGCGCGAGACCGCCAGTGATGGCAGCCAGTCGCGCCCTAAAGTTAGCATCGAATTTTTTAACATGAACCCTCAAAACCCAAAACTAAAGCTTTCAAAACATAGCAAAAGGTCTGTGAAACGGACGAGCTGCGTGCCCATTTGGCGCTGTTTTGCAGAAGTGAGGATTGATCGACCTGTGTTGGTTGAGGATGGGTGGTAGGGCAGCACAATGACGAAATGGTTACACCTGCAAGCCACAACAATGTGGGAACAAACTTACACTGCTTTGTCTGCCATGGTGATGATGGGTACTCTTGAGGTAGTGTAAAGCGAATAAGGTGGTATAGCAAGAAGGTTGTAGAAGTGGAAGTGGGATTGAAGAAGAGAAGTCCAGGTTTGAGACACCGAAGAAAGAGGGGTCGCAGAGTATAATATAATAAGCCGCAACTAACAGGAAGACTAGTCCGCGGAGGCGAGGAGGGGTACCCAGAGCGGTTTTTTTTTTCTTTTTCTGTATGGGGTAGGTAAGGTTTATGTGTGCGTCCGAATCCGCCGCATTTCACAGGGTGAAACGAATAGCTTTAGAAATCCTGTAACAAACGGGATGTTGTCCATCCCACGTCCCACGCCTCAGTTGCTGTCACAGAGACAGACCTACGGCCGACATTCGAGAGCGTTAGTGTTACTCTTCACGGCAGACGAGACAAGGCAGGCAAGACAGATTATTGATTCATCATCACACCGCACGGCCAAGAGCGGCACCCAGGCTGCCACCGTGCCACTACCCGACCTCCGACGATATGCTGAGGGTTTTCGGATCCGAAGAAGCGACATCGGAGACCGAAAGTGGTGGGACAGAGCCATCCAACTTCAGAGCCCCCCAAGCCAATCCAGACGGATGTTCGTTGCCGCAAATGCCGCTAGACGAGGGAACGAGTGAATGTTGAACTGCAGGCCAACGAGCAAGGGTAGGGCGAGAACTGACAAGACGCAAGACGACCGACAGACAACCCAACGGCAAATCGACATCGGACCCGGTGCCCCCAACAACGACCAACGAACAGACAGACACATCGACAAGGAAGCTCCAGTCCCCCCCAGTCATCGCCAATCCCACAAACCTTTACCACCACCGCCGCCGAGTCGCCGATACCACTCCTACTGCCACCGACATCCCCTCCAACAAAAGAAAAATCTCAGCTACTCTAGAAATCTGTCGCAATGGCTGCCGCTATCAAAGCCATCAATGCTAAAATCCGAAGCAATAAATACACAGACTACTTCTGCTCCACCCGTACGCTACCTGAACCTGCTTGCCTGCCTGCCTATACCCCCTCTAGATCTACCGCTACCACTACCCTCGATCTATACTGCCCCATATACGGGGGTGTGTCGGTCACCGTCGGGCCACAATGTGCTGATACAGACATGTCGGAACAACAGACTTCTGGGGGCCGGCGTCTAACTTCGGTATCCCAATCGCAGCGGTGATGGACATCACTGGCAAGGAACCGGAAGTGTATGTGTTGATGACCAAGCCCGTCGCCCAGAGCTGTCAAGACTGAATCAATGAATGGATGAAACAGCATATCCGGCAAGATGACCTCAGCTCTAATAGTCTACTCTGCCGTGTTCATGCGTTACTCTATGGCCGTCACACCACAAAACTACCTCCTCTTCGGTTTGTAATCTTCCGATCCAGACTCTCCGAGATCTGTGACCCCCCGGTCGTGCACGTGCATCAGATATCTAACAGAAGTTCACTTTCCCCGTAGGATGCCACTTCGTCAATGAATGTGCACAGCTCGCTCAGGGATACAGATATCTTCGGTACTGGAAGTACGTTTCCCATGTCCTTTCCTCGTTCTACCCCAATTGCGGATCTTACTCCCGCTGCTACTTGCATACGTTTCCCCAATGGATGCTCTACATCTACCATGTCCCCGATGCCTTCTTCCTGGATAAGGGCACGTGCTCAGCGTTACACCGAGTGCCACTTTCTCGCGAAGCGCCTCATTTCTTCTCTGACGTCGTTGGGTGTTGGCGTTTCACATACTCCATACACGCAGCGTCACTGTGCATCATTTCCTTCAGATCGTGCACTAACAACGCTTCACATCACAGTTACGGCGGCCGCGAAAAGAAGCTCGCAGAGCAAGGCACTCCAGCCGGTATCAAGGCAGCCGTCGACGCCTCAGAAGCCGTTGCAAACAAGGCGACCGGCGCCGCGAAGTAAAATACCCTATCTAGGATACCTACACTACCCATGTAATGAACGAGATACATAAAAAGAAGAAGCTATCTGTAACTTTATGATTCCATTCCCTGCTACGACCTGCTACCTCTACTTCTGCATCAATTGGTATGTGTGGTGGATGTCTTCGGATAATAGAAATAGACGGGTTCAACTTTTCGATGTTCAGCCTGTAGTACGATGTGCAATTGCGGCGGGGGCGTGAGATATCAATTCCCCTCCCTCCGGTGCTACTCAGTACATATATGACTCGCCCATACAGTGCTCTAGTTGTGATCTTATTTACAGGTTATGCCCCCAAACTTAGCAAATCGCCAAGTCGACTTCACCGTCGCAAACCAGCTCCCAAAAGCATATATAAACCTGGAGAGGAGAAATCATACAACCCAACCCAACTCATAACCAATAACATGACTCAATACACTCCACCCCAGCCCTTCTCAAAGAACGCAAATCCCCCTATTCAATCCTGGCCAGCTTCCTCCCAACATTCCCAAAGCAAACACACGAGCAAAACAACACGCTCGCGATCCAGGTCCCGCACGCAATCCGTTCCACGCCAGACCCCACAACCATAGCCGGGTTCGCGCCCATTAACACCGCCGTCCCAGCCACCCCCACAACCGCAGCAAACAAAAACCCGCTCCGCGTACGGTCCACCAGAAACCACAGGAACGGATTTACCAGAGCCAGCGCGAGCGAGACCTGCAGGGTCGATTGCCACGGGAGTCGTCGCTGCCACCGTTAGCCACCACCACCATCACCATGTACTGCGTAGGGGGAGATACAATGCCATAAGCAATCCCGACAAAAGCACCAATACCCCGCACCGCAGGACTCCAATCCCACTTCCTCTCCGGCGGCGCCTCCCCCGCGTCAAGCCACGGCAGGACACACCCCAGGGCCACGCCGGCCAGGCCCCAGAACGCGAGGTACGCGCCGCCCCAGCGGTCCGAGGGCAGGGAGAGCAGCATGGGCGAGCGGTCGTGCAGGTGTGTCACGACCACGCCATACGCGAGGCCCAAGGCGAAGAGGCTGATTGACCTTGTGAGCAGGGTTGCGGGCGACGAGGGGGGGTTGTAGCGCGGGCGCGGGACGGGTTTGGCCGGCTCCAGCGAGACAAGGTTCGTGGTTGAGTTGTTGCGCGTCGCGAGCGGCGTCGACGGTTCTTCGGTGAAGGCGCGGCCATAGATGCCGAAGAGCGTGGACGCGGTTAGGGATACTGCCGAGCGGGAGCGTTTCGGAGGGCTGTCGTCGTCGGGCGAGGTCGGGGTTAGGTCGTCGGTGTCGAAGGGCCGCCGAGGGATTGGGCGTTGGAGTAGTGGGGGGGTCGACATTGTGGGTGAAGGTTGGGGGGAGTGCTGGTTTTGAAGGGACGCGGTGATTATGGTGAGTGACAGTGCCGACTGGGATGTTGAAGGAACGGTGTCTTCTTCCCTTTGGGTCGCCGGCGGGGGCTGTAGTCGGTTTTGGCGCGCGCGGCTGGCACGAGGCTGGGGGTGTGGTTTTGTGGCACCGTTTGGAGGGTTTGATGTTGATTGAGGTTTTTGGGGGTATAAACTCGGGGTTTCCTGTGGGTGTACACACTTAATGGGGGGGGGGGAGTGAAACGTTTGCAAACGGAGAGAACAATGAGGCTCGATTTTGCCAGTTTCACATGTCAGTCGACCCTTTTTTCCACGGCCATGTGTGGACAGGGGTTTGCAGCAGAACCCCAAATCGCGCATGCGCAGTGTGTTCGGTCGTGTGTTCCTCAACAAACTTTCCGTCCGAACGGGCTTTGCAGTTCGTATCAGTAATCGTGCTTATGTGTTTTATTCTGCGGTGCAACAAATGTAGCCGAATATTGCCCAGAACAGTGAAGGCTTTCACGGAGTCACCGTGAACTGTGGAGTGTAGAGTACAAGTTGTCCTCATGTGAAGAGATCGACATGGACTAAGGTTTCCCATGTGAGATCTACATGACATGCACATCATCGAAGAATTTACAGCAGAAAGCAAGTATAAAACACAACCCCCTCCTCATATGTCAAAGTACTTAGAGAATAAAGAGGCACCTATTGTGATATGGGCAAAGCCCTCGTTATGAACTGCTTAACCCAGCCCCAAGAATGACTGAACATATCCTATTTAAACCGACCTTCTAATGCTCCTGTGAGATGCCAAGGTACAGTTTGCACCTCTCATAGACGAATAAACTCGATCTGCAATCAGTCAGCACTATCGTGAAGAGTACTTATGCAACCATAGGGCCACTCTGACATACCCAATTGATAAGCCGACAAAAAACCCCAACCCCCGTTCTCCCACCATCGTCTCCGCAACCGCACATCGCCATTCACCCTACCCACCTGCACCCATCTCCAATCACTTCCAACGGGTACCGGGCAGTCCGACCTGCCATGTCCGCGAAACCACCACTCACCAACTCCGCCCACGCTTCAAGACGGGTATCTCGGGAGCCGTCGTATTTGAGTGGCTGATGGACGGCATCAGGTTATGGAATTCGCCATCCCATATGACACGGTCAGATGGAGAACTGGGTATTGGGGGGGGGGAGGGGTTTGCAATAGCTTGCGAGTCCGGGTCGCAGGACCACATGGAGTGCTTCTGGCAGAATTCCATCTTCAAACACCTAGCGGGGATTCTCATGGAACCAGTATGTAACTTCAGGACCGCGACATTGCGTCGGGGTAGCTAACTCTTCCAGCTTGAACCCACAGGAATCTCCAGATTGATAGGTACTGTGGTTGATTCGGGTGACGGTGTTACGCACGTCCCCAAGGCCTCGAAACATTGGCTGCCCAAAGCTAAACTTCCTACCCGCGCAAGCTGAAGGATGGCATCGGGATCCTCCATCAACTCCATCCCCATCGCCGGTCGAGATATCACTGCTTTGTGCAATCGCTCCCGAGACCGCGGCAAACCCGATTCCTCCCTCAAAACGGCAGAGCAGATCAAAGAGGAACTCTGCCACGTCTGCCCTGGCATCGTGAAGGAGTGAGCCCGCTTTAACCGTGAGCCCGAACGTTTCCAGAAATATGTTGAGCAGCTCAGTGGAAAGAAGGTTACGGTTGATGTGGGATATGAGCACTCTCTGACGCCAGAGATCTTCAGCCCCAAGATCTACTCGAGTGATTTCTTAACCCCCCCTGCCGAATGTGGTTGATAGTGTCATCCAGTCTTTTGTCAATTGATGTGAGATGCGGTCTCTACAAGGTTTATACTATGTGACCCTAGTCTAGAGTGATACAAGCGCACACGAATTAGAATATTGTATTCTCCAGTGATTCGACACTGTACGAGGATTTTGACCGCCGTCTTCAACGCGATATCCGTCACCTGGTGGATGGCCGCATTTGCGCCTCAGAATTGCGCACCGGAGGTTCTAATTCTGGCGGGCTGGAGGCCCAGATCATCACGCACAAGTGGCATCATGGACCATGGTTTGAGGGATAAAAAGATGGTTATGAAAGGAACAAAACTTCCAGTGATGCTGATGGATCCACAAATTCCTCATATATCTTCACTCACGAGTACACCAGGAGCAAACACTTCTGTGGCCAACCCACCCTCAAAACCATCCTCCCAACATCAAGACTCTCATACCCACTTCTTAACACCCCCACCACACCCTCTCCCTCCGCTCCCACCCAAAACCTCATCAACCCTCCATCCCCACTCCTCCACCCCCCCAAACACACCTCTCAAGCTCTAGCCGTCTCCTAACCAACCCCCCCTAACCCCGTACCCTCTTCGCAACCACCTGGAAAATAGTCCTAACTCGCACCCTCCGTTCCTCGCTCGTATACACCCTCTCCCAGATCGGGATTAAAACCGGGATCGCACCGGGATTTGCGAGGAGGTAGGAGGGTGAGGATGAAAGGAGTTCTACGGGGAGGGTGTTTAGGCGGGAGCAGTTTTGGGGTGGAAGGAAGGGAGGACGGGAGGGGGAGATGAAGATGGGGAGGAAGATGGGGGTGTTTTAAGGGGTGTTTTTTGTGGGCGGTCAATTTTGGGATGGGTGGAGGTGTGTGAAGAGGCATTGAGTTAATGTGGGTTATAGGAAGGGTGGGGGAAAGGGGGGTTCCCGGGTGTTTGTGAGGAGGGGGGTGGTCATTATGAAGAGGGTGTTGTGCGGTCATGTTGAGGATGTGGAGGTGGAGAAGACTTAGTGGGTGAAGATCATCATGGTGATAATGAGTATGATGGCGGTGATGGGACTCTGCACATAAGCAAGACACCTTCAATGGACAATTACGGTCTGTCGATAATCCGCACCCGAGTGATGTCGCGTGAACCACGCATAGGTATCCGTGTACTTTACTCGTAAAGTTCTAAGAAAAAAATACAAGAGTCAGGAGTAAACCGCCCACCAGGGTTCCAAGACTAGTAGAAAGCCCATTATAAATGAGATGAGAAAGAAAACCAAACGATAGACTCCCCAAACGCACTCATCCATGCAACAACCCAATTATCATCAAGTGTTCATAAAAACTTAGAAACTGAGGGGGGAAAGAAACTCATTGCAGAAACACCCCATAGTTATCATACGCTAAACAAAGAAAGCTAACACCCAGTGATATCCTCAACGAACCCCAAACGCTTCCATGCAAAAAAAACGACATCAAACATAAGTTAAGCTTCTATCTTGTAGTAGCAGTCCCTGATGGCACACCCAAGACACCAACACCATTCCACCCTTCAATCCTGGAGATATACTCTTCAACACCACCCTCCTCCTCCATTACCCGTCTCCTCAGCTCCTCGCCGTCCAAGGCCTCAACTTGCTGCATTATGCTAACCCTGCGCGCCTTCTTTGCCGCCGCTACTTTATCCGCCTCTTCGTCTACCACCACATCGCCCTGGGCGCCCATGTGCGATGCATCCGCCAAGATATCGTGTTTCATATACTGCCCCAACTTATGCATCTGCCCTTCTTCATTCTGCAGGTATTTCGAGTGCAGCGAAACTTCGGATCCAGGTCGGGATGTAGATTTCGAGATGTGGGTTGTGATAGTATTTGGCGAGCACGGCGAGTCGTCGTTTTCGAACTCGTGGTCTTCTCGCCGAACCATGGTCGATATAGGGTGGATAACGGAGTTAAGGGCTGGCGGCTCGGAGATAGTGGATAGCGGTTGTCGACACTCCGGGTATTCCTCCTCAAAGCGGTGGATGACACGGTACAGGGTATCGTCCAAGAATAGCAGTCTCTTGTGGTGCATCTCTTCAATGTCGCCAGCGAACCCTTTGCGCAATGCCGGTTGTATACGTTCCTTGATATTTCTTGCACGAGTGAGGAGTACTTTCGACATTTCGTTCGCTTTCTCCTGGCCTGCTTCGTCGTCGCCGACAGATCCAAAGGAACTGAAAGTTTCTGAACGTTGGAGACTTGGGAAATTTGCAAGGGCATTTGCTCTTGCGTGTTGTGGTTTGTTTCCCAGACATACTCCGAGAGCCTTGACAACACCAGTGCCGCCAACGACATAGTTTTCCTCGTCTTGCCATACCCCGTTTTCGTCGTATTTGTAGTCAGCATGATCCTCATCTTCGAGATCTTTGTCGGTCACGGCGTCTTCAGGTGGAGAATGCTTCGCCTCGAAGCTCCCCCCCGGGACAGCTAGCGTATCGACTGTCCAATCCTCTTCCGTAGCTCCTGCCTCCATATTGCGGAGGCAGTATGCCAACAGCCGTTTCGACAGTTTATGAATTACATCTCCAGCTGCTGAGTCAGGTTCATCTACATCAACACGTACGAGTGTCTTTGATACTTTGACAGCTGCTACAAGAGCTGTATACAGCGCGGCGCCTTCCTCCATCGATCCTTCGCTCATCCCGGCATGTCCCGACCGAACCAAGGGATTCTCTGTAATCCTGAAGTATGCCAGTTGTCTGATATCTGGTAGGACTTCACACAGAGCAATGGCCTGATCAGATGTCATGGACGTGTTCGCCAGATCAACTGATCGCAAAGTGGACATTCTTGGAAGGAATCTTCGGAGTAATTGGAAGGAGTCTGGTTGAACGGAGAATAAAAGCGGATTGCTTGATAAATTGAGCTTCCGTAAGTTAGGGAGTGTCGCGAGAGCCGGAAGCAGACTTGATAGCGATGTGGGCGTGAGGCTGCAGTTGGACAAGCGCAGAGAACAGATCGGGGATAATTCGTTGATGGATGCGGACAGAATATCAATATGATCCTGTATCTGGTTAATACGCCAAAAGCAAAGCCTGAATTGATGGGATCTAACCTGAACATTGTTGTTGGACAAGTCCAATGCCTCGCAAACACCAGACCCCTTCATCCAGTGCCCAACCATGGCTAATCCGTCGTCTGTAAGTGCATTCCCTTCCAGGCTGAGTCGTTTTGTTTCACCCTTAACAACACCCTCTAATATAGACTTCAGCTGATCCGAACTTAAAGCGCACTGCCCCATAACCAATTCTTCAAGACCACGCCCACAAAGCCTTTCCCCTAATGCCTTGGAAAATGTCGCTGTGATATCACTCGCCGGGGGCTCTTTGAGAGTACTGTGTTTTCCAATGCTGCCGTGGTGTGGTGGTGCATTAACGCGGAGGGGCCGGGGCAGGGTAATTCTGGACACATCTATTGCCTTTAAAGAATGCGACATGTGTATAAAACAACTGATATACCCCCATCCATCTCGTCCAATCTTTGGGTTTCCCTTGAAGGAGAGTTTCTCTATGACACCTCTATGGTGCTTTTCGTCGGTGCCATTCTGCAGTGCCGCAAGCTTTTCCTCGCTCTCTTCTGAAATAGATATTCGTTTGACTGCTGACAGCGCGGAAAGTATCATGCGAACCGTTTCGTCTATAAGATCGCAGTCTTCCAGGATCAATCGCTTGATCGGAACAAGGGCTAAGAAGTCTGAAAATGTAACCGCATCGCACAGCTGAAATCTATAACCAGTCAAGTCCATGCTTTGCAATACAGCAGGACAATTCTCCTTTTGTAATGCTTCCTTAACTTCAGGCAAGATACGAGTCTCCCGTAACTGACAGCATTGTGTATAGATTTTCATCGGATCAGTCGTAGGCTTTGGGTGAATTCGACGGCGGGGCTTAAGTTTCTCTGACGCAATTCCGCCAATTGGTATCGTGCTAGGCGGTGACGATCCATTGGCACATTCCTGTGATGGAGCCAAGCTATCGCTGCCCTTCTCTTCGATGGATACCGCAGCAGATCCATTTAAAACCTCACTTCCGATGTGCGTAATCTCTTTCTGCTCCGTCTGGGGTATCTCAATGGGTCCAATGTCAGGACTAGCACCGTCGTAATTCGGTACCACGACCTCGGGCGTCCCGTCTGCCTGCAGTTGCTTCAATCTCTCCTTCTCCTTCGCTTCCCGTCGTTTCCGGCGAGCTTCCTTACGGGCTTCGACATCTTCATGACACGGCGCAACCTCCACATCAACACAAAATGAAACCTTCCGCAGCTTATTTCCGTCCAGCTCGGGGATTACACATCTTTCCCGAGTTTCGTCCTTGTTCAAAACTACCCTCTCGCATGTTGCCACAGCCGGTGCCGAACCTCTCCTTCCAAACGCTTCGCGAGCAGTCGTTCCTGTTGAAGACAATCGTCGCAGAGTAGAGATTAAGAAGCCGGGTGGGGTATTATGGGATTTGGGCGACTGGTCCTTGTCTGGGGAAGTCGTAGGTGTAGTTGGCGAGTTCGTATGCGCTTCGCTAGTCGACGAGAACTTGGACGAGATATTGGACAACCATGAAGGTCTTCGAGATAACGCATGAGTGCTATTTGGCGAGACATGGCCCATCCCATTCGCCAGAGATGACGACGCGGTTGTTCGTGGGGGTGAAGGCTTTGAAAGGTTCTGCGTTTCGAGGGTTATGGGGCTTCTGCGATGTCGGCCATTTTCAACGGGCTTCGGGGTTTGAGAAGCATCAACAGCAGCGCTCGGTTGAGGTGGTGGTGGTGGCCGTGAGGTCTCTAACATAGCGCATCCGTAGAGAGTTAGCGCTCTCCAAATACAGTGTATAAATTTCGATACGGGCGTGGCAGCAGCAGCAGCAGCAGTTCAAAGGCAACAACGCGCCTCTTCTTGGAGGAGGAGTTGAGGTACAGTAACTCGAAGTCTGTACATTTGGAGACACCCTCTTTTAAGGAGAATGAATTGTAAGCAGAACTTTGAGTGGTTGTGCGACGCAAACGGTGAGCAAATACTGGCTGGCTGCGGATTTCCTCGGTACACTCAAGAAGACGGGCGCGGTATAGATAGGAGGGGAACATTGTTGGTTGGATGATGTTTTCTCACCTTTTGCGGGACCATAATGCGAGAGATGCATCAGGCTACCGATTTCCACTCCAGATATCTCGTTCATAACTGCAGTCAGACTGGTATGATGGTAGTTTGGAGTGTAGTTTATTGACAGCAGCAACAGCACTTTTCCCCAGCGGGCAGGACAGTAGCGCAAGGTGCTGATATATGTACCCTTTGTGTTTTCGACTAATTGCGCCAGCCGCGAGGAAGCGAGTAGGAATGGTGATAGTGATTCGATACGTTTTGTGTACCAGAATAAGATGCAAGATGGATGTGAGCGAGAGGAGAGTTTCGGACAAGGGTGGGACGAAAGCAACTGCAAAGCAATGCTGCAAGCAAACAGAACGTCAGGCAGCAGACGAGGGAACGAATTGCGGGGAGGCGCGTAGGTGGGAGGGGGGATGTGTATGCGGGCACGTGCACACAGAACGTATCGGACGACGAGAGAGGAGGCGCAGCTGCGACTGTGATTGAGGGATTGAGTGGGTGTGCGCGAGGCGGACCATGTACTGATGAAGGGCTGCGGGAGACTCGCCTTGACTGACTGAACCGAGTAAGCACAATAGAAACAGAGTGAATAGAGCTGATTGATGGGATGGGCTCGACGATCTGCCAAGTATCTCTCTCAGCGGTATTCACAGCCGCTATGGACCGAAAGCTTGGACATGTACTTTATACAAGAGCCACCCATCGAGCAATGGCACACAAGCAACAGCCACCCCTGCCAGGTCCAGGGATTCGCCCACGCCTTGCCAGATAAAGTCGCGTACAAGCACATGGAAGGCGAAATCGGGAATAATCGATTCAAATTCTACTGGCGAGCAGGAGCAGGGATCCAGCCATTTCCGATTTCGCTTTCCATGTGAGCACTAGATTTCTCTGCGATGCGGCTACTCTATTTTGCTCTGCTTTTGCTCTACCTGATGATCTATGACGCAACGACAAACCAGCACGGAGCAGGTGGAGAGGGTTCGAGACCGAATCTCGGCAACTCGCGTGGCCATAGCCCACGGGCTGTATGCCGAGATGAACCACTCTATTTATTATTATCTCCGCCGTTCGCGTTAGGACTTACACCTGTGTTCGTCCAGTAAAACCCGATTTGCTTGGTTCCACGGCGACGATAGACTCGGTTAGCGGATAAGGTGATCCTCACGCCCACCGGCGAGCCGTTGGAGAAGTCCGGTATAACGGCGTGGTAGCCACGCGCAGCGAGGGAAAGACAGTGCATCATGGAGGTGGGCGGGCGAGACTTAATTTCCACTGGGGTAAGGTTCACAGTGCCGGACAAGTGGGGGGCGTTATCTGTCCCCTTTCCCGCATCTGTGTGGCGGTCAGAAAAGCGGGGCCAGAGCGCCCTCACATTGACTCCTCACATCGTACTGAAGAGACACCAGAATCCGTCAAACGAAAAACATCTTCTCAGGGGAATTTTGGTCGAATGCAGTAGTCCATTCCAAGTTGCGTCCAGTCCTACATTGCACCAAATTGAACCACCGGGCGGCTATGTAACTCAACACACTTGCTAAGATTGCTATTAGTCCATGGCGTTCCAACAGAAGACGAACAATACCATCCAACATACTACACTTCCCGGCACTCAGGTCTTACGGGAAATAAATCTCCGACTGTGATTCTCCCTCTTGACTTCCCGTAGCTGTCTCTATGTTGGGAAACGTTCCCGCCCAGAGCCGTCGTGCGCGTGGATACGTCTCCATATGCGTACTCTCCCAAGTCAACGCTCGCTTCGGAAGCTTCTTCCAATCGAGCACCTGGGATATTTCCCAACAGCGTACCCAAATCAGCACCCGCTTCTCCAACCCGCTTCTCCAACTTTCGGCGAATACGAAGTCGCTAATGCATTGCTGGTATTCAAGAGGCGCCTGCCTATATCCTTGACCATAATTCTAAATGCTAGCGAGGACTCCATCGGCAAAGGAGTATGTCTTCTACGACTTCACCTGTGCAGCCGCGTCGTTGCAATCACCGGGTTGGATTCATTCTCTTGCCGGCATCAAATACTGGAAATACCACTGCCGCCATACAGTCTTTCAGTTCGTCACTCGCAACTCGAGAACCATTGCCCTCTGCACAGTTATCAATGGCATCCAGGGCTTGACTCAATTCTGGCTCGATTTCGCACCTTGCACTATAAAGTCAAGTTCAGGTCTTTCGATCCTCTAAATTGCCTCCGCCGTTTCATGACGGGAAACGAAACCACACTTCGCACTTTGGGTCCTATATCTACGCCAGTTCTTCGTGGCGTCATCGCAAGGGTTGCGTTGGAGCTCTTTCCGACGGCCTAGAGAGAACGGTGGTCAATTACCGCAAGAATTAACAATGAACGAAGATTGTTTTGCTACCGAGCGAGCGAATGCTAATCGAATCTGCGATTTTAGCAGTGTTCTTCATGGCGTCATCACAAGCGGCCGAGGGTTGCATTGGGACCCTGAAGAGGCACTTGATCGACGGCCCCTCAAGAGAGGTTAATTACCGCAAGAGTCGACAATAAACGAAGCTTTTCTTTGCTGCCGAGCGAGCGATCGAGTGCTAATCTTGGCGGTCTTAAGTACTCCCATTCCAACACCATCTGCAGTCTGGCGGCGCAGGTTAATTCTGCATTACCTTTCCGCCTCAAGTACTCCCATTCTGCCATCGTCTCGAACAGATGATATGGAGTTGTTCAAAGACCAGTTCGCTGAGTTATTGGGGAAATGGAAGTATTGAAAAAAATAGGAAGGAAGGAAGCAATTGTCCCCTCGCTCGTGCCGTATTCGCCCGTGCCATATTCATGCATCATATCCATGCACGCCCCAAACCAGCAGCGGGCAGCTGAAAAGGGGAGGCTCTGTCTGCATTGAAGGCTCTGTCTACATTGAAGGCTCTGTCTGCACTGAAGGCTCTGTCTGCACTGAAGGCTCTGTCTGCATTGAAGGCTCTGTCTGCATGAAGGCATTGTTGGTTTATCCTCGCACCCAGAGGCTAGAGTTTAGGTAGAAGGCCGTATGTGTATGTATGGACGGCGAGCAGGTGTAAATAATTCCACAGCTGCCTCATACCCGTAGTGTATCGAATCCATCATCCGTACATACGCACATGTGCTGTACGTACAAATTACCATTTTATCGCAATGCCACTCCCCAAAACCTGGCATCGGTCGAGGGGACACAGTATTCGGAAGCCCGGTAACGCATCAATGGAGCTTGCTAGCGACGATCGATGAAAGTTGCAATTGATCTCTTGCCAGAGATCCTCCAGCCAATCAGCCGACAGCCCTTATCTGCAGCCATGCCTTGGGATGTGTATCCAAGCCCAAACCGAAGCAACGTTGATCAATCCGGGGAAACTGAGATGACAACCTAGGATGTAGGATAGAATTTCAGATGACTTGTCACGTTCAATGAAAAGAAAAAAGACTACCACCCCCAATTGCATCGCATGTAATGATATGTAATAGGAGATTCGACTTCTATTTGCACAAAAAAAGATGAGCAGACCCAGAGCGAAGGAAAACAAAAGAAAACCCAAAGAGCAGTCCTCCAAAAGGGAAAACAGCATAAAGCAATGAAAATACAACAAACCGCTATCGCTCAGAGTAAGTGGGGTGTTTCATGAAATTTTACAGACAAAAAAATGGAAAGAAAATTTTAGTAAAACGCGCCCGCCACGCACTAAGCTTTTGTGTCTGAGTAACATTCCTTTACTCCGTCCCAATTGTAGATCCCTTTTCCCCTAACAGACCTGCCCGGCATAAAGTACAGCAGTAAAATTGTCGTAACCACCTCCCACTCCCAACTTTTGAAGATTCGTGACATTATCTATGACCCCGTCCCTCCACCCACTTTGCGTAGGCGATCCGTTTATTTGAAGGCCTTGCCGAAAAGGAGGAGCTGCACCTGGTCGTACAGGGACAATACACCAGCACCGGCAACACCACGGAGGATGTTGGCACCAGCACCCTTGAAGAGTGACTTAGCACCCTCGGCCTTGATGATCGAGGTGAAAGCATGCATGGAAGACTTGTACTTGACGGCCTCACCAGAGGTCTGTATGGTTGGGTCAGCGGCTGAACTAACTTCACGAGAAATTGATAGAACTTACCATCATCATGCGACGACGGACGGTGTCAAGAGGGTAAGAGGCGATACCGGCACCAGTGGTGACGCACCATCCGAGGGCGAAAGAGGCCAAGAAGTTGCCCTCAAGCTTGCCGGTCAAGACAACGGGCTTGATAGAGTCGTACATACCGAAGTACAGACCACGATACACGATTATACCAAGGACGGAAGGTCCGAATCCACGGTAAAGACCTCCGATACCGTCGGTAGCAAGGGTCTTCTTGTAGACATCGACGAGACCGGAGTATTTGCGCTCACCACCGGTCTTGGCCGACTTGTTGTCGTTGGCAAGACGGGTACGGGCGTAGTCCAAAGAGTAGACGAACAACAAGGAAGTGGCACCGGCAGCACCACCAGAGGCCAAGTTACCGGCCATCCACTTAGCGTATCCATCTCTGTCCTTCTTGTACCCAAACATAGCCTTGAACTTGTCACGGAAGGCAAAGTTCAGAGCCTGAGTAGGGAAGTAACGGATGACGTTGGCAGTATTACCACGCCAGAGAGCAACAACACCCTCATCAGCCATGGTTCGCTTGAAACAGTCTCCAATACCGTTGTACTTGCGGTCAAGACGACCTTGCTTGATCATCTCATCCTATATATCCAAACAAAACAATTAAAACGAGTTCACAAACAATACATCGATCGAATACTAACCTGGTTCTGGATGAGGAGCTTAACACGCTCGATGGGGGCTGCAGCAGTCTTGGAGACTGCAGCGGAGATACCCCCCATCATGAAATCGATGAGAAAATTCTGTAAATAAGCATGTCAGCATCGCGAACTCTAATAAAAGACGCCATCGCCCTCCTCCCTCGCCAAATGCCAGCGAAACCATGCAGCTAACGGAAAGATTCCGAGATCCCGATCAAACCAGAATTGATCCGATTCAATCGCCCTCTTGTAGAACCATATACGAGCTGTCTGTCGAGAGCTACCCAAGGGCATTTCTTGGGGCCGGCGATCGAGGAAGAAATTTTTCTCGGTAGTGGCCGGGTATAGGAGTAAAGGAGTAGAACAGCGAGACTTACGGACTGTTTCTTGTCGGTTGCCATTTCGACGGTTGTGAGGGGAGATTGAACTGTAGAAAGGGATTGTAGATAAGCGGATCGACAACTCGTGAGGGTGGTAGATTGTGAAGTGGAGAGGATATGGATGAGAGAACGGGAAGAGAAAATACTTAAGTAAAGGAGACCAACGGGGGTGTGGCCTAAAAACTCAGAACCACAAATTTTGCCTTGGCAAGCGACTAGTAATAGTCGGAAGAAAGCGGCACCCACCAGTGGAACAACATCGCTTTCGCCGCCCGGCTTTTCTATTTTGGAGAGCTGAGAACTGCGGTTTCAACAGGTAGCTCTGGAGCGATTTCCCCCCAGCTACTTAGTGCCGTCGTCTAACGGCATCGACAAAGAAATTTCTTACGCTGAAGGGCGTTGCCAGGGATCTTGATAGCTCCGCTGACATCTTGATACAGCGGAGAAAAGCCGCAGTTTGGCATTACGCCTCCGGAGCAGCGGTACTTCGGCTTTGATTCGGAAAGTTTATGCCATGCAAACATTTCGTGCCGATGTGCAAGAACAGACCCCGATATTGTGTAACAGAAGAAGGGACCTGCATAGAAGTCTGGATGCCATCGTAACGGGAATTACTTCGATGGGATTGGTGGTTGGTGAAAATGGTGTAAACCTGGGTCCGTGGAGCGCGTACCGTTATAGGCAAGCAAAGAGACAATCAGATCACACTTCACTACGTGAGATTCAACCCCCCAGTGGTCCACAAAATCGGCACAGTGCGTATCAGACGAAGATTCACCACCCATGGTATTGTAAGATACTCTACTCATACATACTTCATACAAAGCAAACTTTTGTAACCATCCGGATTGACCCTATATCGTCCTAATAAACAAACAGATCCCCTTACATTACGCCTTTTCCTTATTCTTCTTCCGCCTCTTTTTCTTCCTCTCACCATCACCACTTTCCCTGATATCCAACTTTCCAGCCTCTGCCGACTCGGCATTTTTTGCCACCAGGCCCTCAGGTTTCCAGTTTGGAGGCATTTGCACTCCGTTGGCATCCCCAAACACCTCCTTCCTCCACTGCTTGAGTAGCTTCTTTTTGGCGTACCGCTTTTTATCCTTCTTCTTCTTCTCGGCATCTCTGAATGCGGCATACTTCTTGAGTCCGGCATATTGATTGAGGTCAGCATCGTCGGCGACTAATATATCGAGTGTGCCGAGACCATACGCTTCTGGCGTAGTTTCACGATAACGAAACCCTGAAGATTTGCCTCCAGGAAGCTAGGCACACATTAATACGTGATGATCGGAGAAGAGGATATAAACATACCTCACTATCGAAATCGAAGTTGTCCTCAACAAAGCGTTCAACCTTTCGACGAGTAGATCTGTCTTTGGCTTTCCTTGCCTGCTTCTCCTTGATAATTTCTTTCTTTGATTTCCTCTTACTGGGTTGCTCGTCAAGGTTCTCCGCATCAGAGTCAGCATCAGCGTCTTGCATCTCTTCCTCTTCAGCTTCCACCTCGTCATCGTTTACCAAATCATCCTCGAAATCGGGAACAATATCTCCAATATCGATATCATCGTCGAAGTGTGGTTTCTTTGGGCGGCCATCCGTTTTGTAATATTTATCACCGAATCGTTCCTGCATCCACTGGTCCCATTCCCCATCGCTAAAGTCGCCTTCCAGCAGCTTATTCAACACTGCGGCCTCCGCCTCCTCATCACCCTCACTCAACTCAGCAGCCTCTCTCACCAGCTTGAACTTTTCCATCAGTTCCTCTGTTTTCAGCTTCCTCAACCTCCCCTTTTCAATCTCTCTTTGAGCCTTTTCCTCTTCTTTCCTCTTGCGTTTCTCCTCACGTGCCCTCTTTCTTCGGCTTTTCTCTTCCCGACGCACCGTGTTTTCGCTAATGGCATCTCTACCGTACGAAACAAGCTTTGCCCGTGCAGCTGCATCGGGATCTTCGAACCTCATGTTGTAGCTAAACTCATACTGATCCGCCATCGCTTCTTCCTCGGAGTCGTCGGATTCGATGGGCACGTAAGCCGAAGCGGATGTTTTTGTCCACGCGCGTGAAGCAAGGAACTTGTTGAGAAACTCCTCGGGGTTTTTGTCTGCGAATGAGGGGTCAGGAAGTTCCGTTTCCTCTCCAGTCTCGTCCTTTGCGCTTGGCTTGCGGACCAAAAACGCATCCTCTTCGTCGTCATCACCAGAAACTTCTGCCTCTGCGGCGGTATGCATCTCCTTGACCATCGAACGCTTGAGATGTTCTTGCTGTTGGACAAAAGTTTGTGGCATATTATCCACCTCCACTTCATCTCTGGTGTTACCGGCAAGGAGGTTCTCGCGGTGGTAGTCGCGTAAGTACATCGGCTTTTCGCTTTTCGTGGCGTCAGCTCTATCGGTAGCTATAGATGCATCGATCGGCGTGTAGAAACTCGTCTTTCCATCGTAGACCCGAGGATCCTTGTTTTTGATAGCTTCAAGCGTAGCAAAAATCTCCTTGTCAAGCGTCTCTGTGGCTAGAACACCGACATCGTCTTCATCTTCAGAAGAGGAGGATTCATCTTCGCTATCCTCGTCGTCTTCTCGTCCACGTTTCTTTGAGTTAGGGCCGAATTTATCCTCCACTGCGAATAGCGATAATCGTCAGTCTCTCTCCCATCTCGTGTATAGGCGCACGTACACCGGTGCAATTCCTCCCGCTTCTTGTTATGCTCGAATCGCCGTGCGTATTCCTCGTTGATTTTGAAGCCTGCCTCAGCTGGAGATTGCTGCGCTGAGTGGAATTCGTCCTCTGAATCGGAGTCTCCGAGGAGATTTGTTCTGTTAGTCTTTGGAATCTTCGGCTTTTCGGCAAGCAACTGGGCCGATGGGGTGTCGGGGACGGAATTCTTGTTCTTCTTGGGACGAGGCATTATGATGTGTTGGATGGTCGTCTTAAAAGAAGTCAAGAAAATGGAAATTTGCACGTTGAGTACTAGCGTCATTAAGCGCGCTAGTAAAGCAAGCCTGCATCTCCGTCCCCAGCTAACGCGACTGTCAACAACATTGTCCGTGCCACTCGCTGCTCATTTTGATACCCCCTCCATTCTTGTCGCTTTGTTGATTATGACCACATAACAACCCTCCACCGTCTCGGATTAACACCTCATTACCCTCTCCATTTATCCGGCAAAGAAGATGGCCGCTCCCGAAATCGGGGAAGCGACTCGTCGCGACAACTCCTCGAATAAACCTGCAGTAGCTGCGACAATGACCTGGACGACTGCGCGATGTCATCGACTAATCCGCCCTCTTACCTCGAAGTTAACGGCTTTGAAGGGCCTCTTAGTGTTGCCCTCCGTTACTACAACTGCAAATCCTCCGAAAGAAACGAAACGGGATCCTGACGAACTACCCTACAATCCATCTCAAGCCAAAACCGCGACTCGACGGCCAGCTCGACGATCCGCGAGTGATCGCGATATGTTTTTTGGCGGGAGCAGGCCTGGACGGGTTGATAGGGTGCGACGGACGTATTCAGCAAACCCAACGAGAAGCACAACTCCTCAGGTTCTAGTACCGACAATTCCTAATCCCTCAGTTTACGATCTACCATTCCCTGCTGCTGCGGTGGATTGGGACCACCCCGGAAGTGCTACAGTATCTGGACCGAATCAGGCTCGGGCACGGCCACCGATCTCGAAAGAGCTAGATCCGTCGCACCCACAATCCCTCCTGCAGTCACTAAAATCTACCGTACACCCTTCAGTATTCCATATGTATACTGGAATCTACTCTGCCCTCGAGACCATCCTCATTGCTACGACATGGACATCGTCATCCTGTGAACCAACCCCTCTCAAGTTTTTAGCCGCCCGCAGAATTGCCCAGTGCATTCTTGCAACCGAGGAAGAAATCAAGTCCGACGATGTGTGGTATGATACAGCAAATGAGGTTGGTGTTGGAGGGGAGTATCTCCGGGAGATTGTGCGATGGCATGCAATTGAGCTCATACGGGACGCGATATACTCTAATATTATGCCTTCCCAGCAAAAGAATGGTGTGGGGCTTCCGGGTGCATTGGTGGGACTTTGTAAGCATCTTGGAGCGGATGCAGAGGCTGAGAGTCTCCTGAAGACGATGATCGAACTGTACCCATTATCGGAGAGTACCAGCAACCCTTCATTGGTCGCTTTGATGAACTCCTGGAGAACATCGAAGGCCGGAACGTTTAGAATCCTTACAGACACGCTGGTCGCCGAAGGTAGTCCGATACCCTTGGGAAATCCGACTGTCAACAAAGTGTTAAAATCCGCGATGGACAATGTTGAGAAGTGCGATGCGGCAAGTAGACTCGTTGTTAAAGCACTCGAATCTAGCTTCGGGATATGGGGAAACGGCTACATTGCTGCAGCTTCGAAAGAGAGGAAGGAGCGTGCCAGGCGAAAAGGCAACCGCCGGCCAGGAAAGACTGACGATGTCCCAAAGTTCCGCACTGGCAAAGCAATTCCAGTCCGTGTTGTAGAGAGGGCAGAGGAGATGGCCTTACTTCTCACCGAGAAACTTGTGGTTGCTGCCCAAATCCCCCGAAACACTCAGGCTATGGAAATAATCAAACATTTGACCCACGGCTTCCTTGTGCAAGACGAAACAATGAGAGCTGTCACTGAAGACGAGTGGACAGAATGGTACCCCATCGCTGGAAAAGCTACGATCCTTCTGCAGAGACTAGGACAAGACTCAGAAGACGATATCGCTATAGTCAAAGAACTTGTTCGATGCTTGGACGATGTTTGGGAAACTATTGGAAAGGATGGGCTTAAGTCGTTGGGCGAATTCGTGGCATCGTGTTATGAGAGTCTCTATACGACAGCTGGAAAGTCCATCACCGGGGAAGACGAAATGAAGATTCTTGTCAATCGCTTAGTTTCATATGCCTCAACTGGATCTTTCCCACCGCACACCGGTAGTATGGTAACCACCACACCTGCGAAGACGCCAGAGACACCGCTTAAACCAAGCTTTAAAGTCGTCACATTCACTCCCGGGAAGAAACCTGTTGATCCGCAACTAGAGAAGGAGCGTTATTACATCACACAATTGGCATTGAACGTGGCGATTGGATTCTCAACATTGAAATGTATGAAGCATAATGATAAATGGAATCGCTGGGTTGGAAGTATTGAACACCAGATTATTGGTATGAAGGTTAGGACACCAGTAAAGGCAATAACCGTATCTGAGGGGGATTCAAATAAGCCGGAGAATGATGCAAAAGTAAGGAAAGGGTGGAGGTGGGAAGAAGGGCTTGACGAGTGGGTTGCAGTTGGTGGTACACCAGGTGGAGCGCTGAGAGAAAAGATGAGGGTGCCACGTCTGAAAAAGGTTGAAATCACGATGAATATCGGCAAAAAGCGGACCTGGAGAAAAGAGTACGAAATGTTTTCAGATCGGTTAAATAGCGATAGCACCACCGATGAAGACGCCGGATACTGCAGCCACGACAGCGAGCGCTCTCCGTTGTCCTCGCCCCCATCACCAATTAGCCAAAACAGCAATTCCGACTCAGAAGATCTTGACACATCCTTTTCCCGGCTTTTTGAAAACGATCTCGAAAGTTCCGCCTCTGAAGTCGACAATGACGATGATAATGACGGAGAATATTATGCCCCCACACCAGCACGGCCGCCTGCAAGCGTTAGCCGTTCCCCAAGGAAGACTGAACGTATCAAGCGAAGCCTCCAGGCATTTTCAGTTGTGCTCCCGATGTCTTCGTCCATGTTTTCCAAGCAGAGACAATCAGGAATGAAGCGGCTTAATCTTACCGGGCTTACGGAACCTTCTTCTCCGTTGCCTTCGCCACCGCTTGTGTCTAATGACGAGGAAGACGAAGAAAACCAAATCATTCTTAAACCATCCAGCCTAAGGAACCCTAGAAACTGGGGGTATGTGGAGATTGAATGTGATCCTTCTCCGTCTCCCTATGTGGTCAATGATGAGAGGTCTGAAGTTCTGCCATCATTCTCGGGGAATTCGAGGCGGAAGAAGACCCAGGAAGATCCCTTGTACGAAGAGGAGGAGGAGCTTAGCGAAGATGAGTTGAGCCTGGTGAACAGTTCGCATTCAGTTTCGCGCAAGACATCTCCTGAGCGAAGAACATCGACACGGTCTACAAGACGAAAGTCGTTGCTGTGTGTGATGGGGAATAAACGGAAGGCTGAGGAGCAGCTGGTGAAGAGGGCAAGCAAGAGGAAGATGGTGGCGGCGAGATGTGAGGAACTCAGTGAAGATGAACTGGCATTATGAAGAGCAATTTTTATTTTTGGGCTTTTTTGTATTACTTTGCCACGTGGGTTGCTCTGGTTTGTATTTTAATCCCGTAAGGAGGGTCAATACGGCTTTTTTGGTTCGTTTACAGGTTTCTGTTTTTTGTGTACATTATACCTTTTTGCGGGAGTTTGGAGCTTATTGCGAGATTTAGATGTTTCAGATCGCTGGTTCCTGTACGTTTGACGTCTGGCTTTGGATGATAAGGGATAATAGCAAACGCAAGGTTTTTCATGACGTATCCTTCCACACCAGATGCTGCAAGTGTGACGACTGTAAGTACCAGTCGCAAATACCGAGTGATCAGTTATGGGGGTTGAATAGGTTCTGATAAATCAAAAGTGTCCTCAATTACCACTCTCTAGCACTATTACCATTGCCACTCAGCTACCTTGGTCATGCCTGCAAACACTGCATAGTTTGCTCCTCTCCCCCAACCACACACACACATCCGTATATTAATATCGTGGCTTCCTTCTCAATTATGGGCATCAAATTGAACCGATTACTCTCTCCTAACGCAGCATCCCAAAGCCCTCGAGCATTCAGAACACACCTGCGCCAAGCCTTTCCATACGCCGCACATCAAGGCAGTATCCATCACTAATATACTTGAAGTATATCCAATCCACCCACCCACAAAATTCTCCTCCCACCTTGAGTTGCCGCCTTATTGTATATTAAGGCTCCGTGTGACCAATTCCGTCCAAATGGTGATGGAGTATAAAACCCGAATCTCGATCTAAGCAGGTCGGAGCCCTTGCAGAAAAACGATCCAGTGACACAGACAGTATTCGCGGAAGTAGAGACAAAATAAGGATAGGGTGCCAGGGATGGTGTCTGTATGGCCACAGCAGTCGAGTTGCCCACCATGGCAGGACTTCTGATTGAATACCTCCAGCTGCTGGACAGGATAATCGGGGTGCTATTGATCTTTCTCCTAACTCTAGTAGTGGTATATAAGCTGAAATATGGCTTCGGTCCATGGAATCCGACACTGTTCAATCATTGAAGGACCAAATTCCATGCCACACAGGCTAGAAATAGGTAACCTACCCCCGACCCCGCTGATAAGACTTCGCCGGTAGTGCAGTAGCAGAAGATACGCCTCACGCCCACTGCCTCAGCAACACCCAGCTTCTAAAACCTGCAAATGCGTCTGCTATGATCGCGGAGCAGGCTCCGGAGTCCGGAGTCCGGAAAATAATTCTCATACCCTGATGGAAGTGCCTCTGGCCGTATATTGTTGGTCTGGTTGTGCTAGTTCGATACTGGACCTGCTAATGGAAAAATGTTGGGCAATTTGTGGTTGAAGTTGGATTTGACGATACGGAGTACCGGTGTATAGGGAGCGGTATCTGGGGCACTGGTGAAAAATTGAAGGGAAGAGTATAACTTAGGGTATTGTGGGGAATTGAAATGAAAGGCCATCGTTTAGCTTGATAGACTGCCGGATATTAAGGATGAGCAAGTACGAGATAGTTTAGGTAACTGATATATTGGTGGGTAGGACGTGCTTTTGATGCCTTCCGGTTGGTGCGCATTGGTAGCTTTGGTAGTTGGAAGGTGATGCCTTCAGTTATTCCGATAGACAGCTAGAGAACTGATCCCTTCGGATACCTAGCTGCTGCTGGCGAGACCACCCCGTCACATTCATTGGTTCGATGCTTTCCGATGAAGATGAAGGACACTATCACAAGAATCAGAAATCAAGGAATCGGATTAAGATTAAGCAATGCACCCCACGTCTTCGATTGAGCTTCACGGCAATCGAGTCAATTCAGAAGAGTCTTCTTCCGTCAGCTTTAATGGAATGGAGCTGGCTTATGCAACTGAGTGCATGAGAGAAGGAGGGCTAGGGTTCCTCCCATGGAACGCATCAATATCACCCCATCCGCTCCAGCTCATCGGCAGATCGTGAAGTCAAAGACTTAATACTTAAGCAATGTGATATTTGATACACCACACCGCTCACAAAGTCCCGTCCATCTTCAGGCGCAGGATGCAAAATCTCTCCCTGGTCTTGGAGTGCTCACCAGCGTTCGAGCTACCCAGCAGCCAGAACCCTCATATTCAATGAGAACCGCTGGGTGCTACAATCTATTCCACGCAAATATCCCACCTAGGAAAGCGTTAGCGTCCAAACAACATTCGACAATCTCCGAACGCTCCACTGCAGAGGTTCGAAATACATTGTCACCAGCATAGCCATCTCTCCACCAGTCGTTCACATCTGCAAAGGCCCTTTTGTAACGCGTACTATAATCTCGCAGTCCCGATACGTGCCGCTCTCCCCCCATCAGGCAAGTTTGGGTGGTGGTGATGGTTCGCCCTACATCCGAGGACCAAAAAACCGTTCCATTCCCGCATTAACCCATGCCATTCATCCGGGCAGGCGCCTCACCCTTTCCCACACGCCTCACCCTACAGAAATTCCTACGCCTCACCCTACAGAAATTCCTCTGCCACCCCCTCCCACCCCTTCTTACCCTCGGTCCGTTTGCAAACCCTCCACTCACTCTTTGTTCGCATTGACTCGCATAAAAAATATGCGCGAGTGAGACGCCCGAAATCCTTTGCCCCACCACCCAGTCGTGCCCATAATCTCGATTGTGCGTTGTTACGTGGCTTGCATCACGGGTTATCACTCCCTATTGGTTGGAGAGCTTAAGCTCTCTCTGCTGCATCGAGAATCCCGAGGACATTCTCCCCCCCCCTTCTCCTCCCAGCCTCCAAGATTTTTCCCCACGCTCTTCATAATTGCGTGTTGATGTGATACCTACCGGAGGTTATCAACCATATCGCGAGAATATGTAATGTGATATCGTGGTTGATGGATGGAGGGTGAAAGGATCGATCGTGAGACACAAACTCGATGTGATCGAATCTAGAAATTCTCGAATAGTCGAGAAAAGAAAGAAAGAAAGCAAAAAAAAAGTAGTGAATCAGGTACCGGCAACAAAAAAAGCATCTTTTACTTTCCTGTGCTGTTTACCGCGGTAAACAAGCAACAACCAAAATTGTTATGCACAAACACCCTGATACTGCGAGACATACCTTACGTTGGCAAGGCAAAAATATGTATCATGTAGGTATTCTATGTACAATTCTGTTCTCAGGCTTCTGCAAGGCGTCGTTAGCGACCACCTGAGAAGCAAGGAACGACCGGGCCATTTATATATCTCCAAGGCCTTCATGTAAGTTCTCTCACGCAGGCTGTCAATAAGACCGACCCACGTATCCGCAGTGATTGCACATTTGCGCCTCGCACAAGCATACTCGCCTACCACTTTTATGTACGGGGCTGCAAGCCCTTCACGGACCCGCAGCCAGTAATAATGTGATGGCAAATTCAAACAGTGCAGGAGGGAGCCTTCTCCATGACAAACGAAATAACTGCATAAAGACACTTCCTGAGCACGTACAACCAAAAGCAGGAGTGGGATGGGCTCGCCGTCAACAGCATAACGCAGATAAGTATCTGCCGCCCTATTATGTATCTAACTGCAGCAAAGACTCAAGGAAGAAACTTCATGCTGAACACGTCCAATCCAATTTATATACGCTCTAGAAACCCCAACCCCCAATAGATCCCGAATCGCTATAAAAAGAAGCTATCCGAAAACCATGAACAAAAACATACATAGGAAACCTTTATCGTGTGAAACTCTCAATACTCCATGCAAAGAATCGAAGAAATTGGAAAAACAAAATGTAAACGGAAACGTCGCTAGTCGCTCAGATGCATTAGATCGAAACAAGCACTTGTGGACGACAAAATCAGAGATCCGCCCGGACCGAAAAAGCAAAACCGCCCAGCAAAGACCAAGCCCAAGTACCGCACCGAAACGAAAGATTAAATAGAGAAGGAAAGAGAGAGCGCGGGAGCGAGAAAGCGAGAGAGAGAGCAAGCCAGTTTTGTAAAGACATGATTAAACTGTGGCCCGTCCTTGCCTCTTCAAGATCGGTCATAGCAGGTCATAAACTAAAAACCAGCGGCATTTACATGTCTGCCTCTAGTTTCCTCGTAACGTAAGAAAAAAACATATGTACGCAAAGAATTAAGACGACATCATGCGGCCATACTATGGGCGATACATGCTATCCATCACCATCTTGACAAATCCGCCCATCTCCCCACCTTCCCGCAACAGCTCCTCAAACCCATCGAGTTGCCGTACGGCGTGGAACATTTTAGCCACATACGCCGTGATGCTCTCCCTCAACATTGTGGTTTCATTGTCCCTCCCGTATATGCCACCATACTCCTCCCTAGCTGTGGATGACTGTGATACCCGACTTATTGATCGTCGCTCCGTTGTCATAGCTACACCAACGTCGCTTCCGTCCGAGTTGTGTCCGAAAGCTGATGCCGTGCCTTCCCGGTTTTCTAGCTCGTTGAAAGAGTACCCGTTGGCACCCGCGCCTCCATACACAAAAGGGAGTCCAGCAGTGACGGGGGAGATACCTCGTTCTGACATCGGGTTCACGAGACTATCACCCACACCACTGTCCCTACCACTTGCTGTCCGTGATGCGGGTCTGGTATGCGTAGACTCAGGCAGCTCCTCGAAGGCGAAGCGAATTAACCGTAGCAGTCGTTGTCCGGGCGGTATGTTATTGGAGGTATCCAGCAGTTCATTCGTCAGGTGTAGGCGAATCAATGCCTTGAGTTGAGTGACACCATATTTATCAGCCATGAGGAAGAGTTGAAACTTCTGGTCGTCCAGTTCTATCTCTTCGTCAGGCGGGCTCTCGTACGAACTCATATAGTCGAAGGTATCGTCTGCGGGTGTTTGGGCATCGGTGAAGGAACCACTCATGGTAGAACTTGTATCATCCATTACTCTGGGAGGGATTGTTGGTGGGGATCGGGGTGAATAGTGAATCGGCTCCTGTGCTTTGGCCTGTATTGTTCGAATATTGTTCTCGAGGTTCTGTAAGGGGTATTCGCCTGTGTATAAGAATTCTAGAAGGGCTTCAAATATCTTGGGATCGTCTTCCAAGACATTAATCCTTCCTTCCCTAGCCTCTCTGAAACCTGGGCGGAGTGCACTACGGAACCAGTCGCTCCTAGCGGCAAGGATGGCTTTGTGGGCATGGAGGACCTTTCGTTCTTTGCCCACGATAATCTCTAAGTCGGAGAAATCTCCGCTGTTTAGTAGCTTCTTGAGATGCTTGCCAACAGGGTCGACGACCGCCGGTGTGTGGTTCTGTTGATCCCAGAAACTCGCTGGCGTAGAAGCTGTGCGTGATGTGGGATGGCCATTGCCCATCATCGAACTACTGAGCATGTTGCTAGACAGGCTTGGACTCATTGGCCGTCGAAGCTTCTCTTGGTTGGGATGATATCGTAATCGGCAAACGATGTCGATCGTCCGCCTGCTGTTCACTACTGGATCCCTCAACAAGATGCTGTTGTCAAGCAAACCGGGAAACCCCCATGAAAGCTGATTCTCCCGATACAAGGCCACAGTGGTTTTGTCTTTGAGCTGCCGACCCTCAGAGTTCAGGATGCAGAACTGAAGGTACCGGATGTCACGGGTCCATGTGCGCTCTTGCAGTTCGTTGTCGGTCATGACTACGTACAGAAAGATCCCGTAGACACGGTTCCCTGCCGCATCCACGTTTTGTTGGAACAGCATGCGCCAGACCCACCCGTCCGGGTGACCAAAGTTCTGGGAGTAACTAGCGGGCCCACTCAGTCTAATCCTATCTGGAATTAAGAGGAGGTTTGCTTACGTTTCGAAATCGGCTGACAAGTCTACATTTTTCCATCGATACTGGACACAGCGGCCAGTCAGCAACTTCAACCATGCTCCCCCGAGGATAAAAACATACTGTCCATGTGACATATTCCGATGATACCGCATTGATCTCCAATGTCATAGGAGCCAACGGGATGTGAACGATTGATGCGGCCATCGCTTTTGTATGTTCTAGATATTTGCGTATTCCACTACTCATGCACAATATTTTGACAAGTTAAATTCCCGATTCCTGATCGTGATGGTCCGAGATGGGCTGTATTGCAGCGGATACAGGGCGGTGACGAAGATGGGTGAATGAAGGACGGTGGGTGGTGGGGTGGTTCTTATGTGTTGTTGACCTGTTGTGGTAGGGTTTCTAGGATGAGAGAGTTGGTTGCAGGTAGTGTTGTCAACGTTACTCTTTCTATCGACTATATTAGATCAGGTCTCAAAACGTTCCAGCAAAAGCACTGGAATTGGGGGGAGAATGGAATTATATATAAATACCCTATGGTGAAGGCAGTAGCCTGGCTAGTTGTAATTGGCAGCGCGGGGGTAGGGGGGTGGTAGTTGTGGTGGCGGCTCCAAAATATCCTAACCACGTCGTCCAATGTTTCGAATTATCCTGCAAATCCACACTTATGGCGTAGTTGCGAATGATTGTTTTGTCCACACTGCTGAAGCTGCGTTTAAGTATCAAACTTGCGAGAAAAATGGGCGTAGATGTCGTTGTTGTCAAAGGATAATACCCTGGTGGCGATGCTAATTGTCACGCGTGGGAGATGATGCTGATGATGCTGATGAAGATGCTGATGAAGGTCTGGTGTTGGTTTATTAGATCTCCACTACCTTATTTTTTTTTTCCCTGTTTCTTGCTTCTTTCTTCTTAGTTTTGGTGGTTGTTGTTGTTGTGGACGTGGATGTGGAGTTCGCGCCAAGTTTTGAGGTGCAGTGGGAAGTTATGATATGATTTGGAAAACAAATAGTGGTTGGTTGAGCGGTATGAGAGCGGTGAGTGATGATGCACACAGGGAGGAGGTATAGTGATTCAAAACAGAGGGAGGGGGGTCAGAAGGGGGGTGAGGGGGTAAGAGGCAAAGTGACGGCGGAGGTCATTAGAGTTGAAGGCATAGCTGTGAATAGTAGTTAGAGCACAAAATAGATCGTCGGCCACGCTGGCAAGGTCGTGCTAAACGCTGTACAAGGAATATTCGGCATGGCTACACTACGACGAGCGGAACGCCCATGCAGCGCGCAGTGATAGACCCTGACGAACTTCTACTGGTAGATACGGCCAAAATGGCTTTCCAGGTGAAAATAATTGGCTGCGTCTCCATACCAGTACACTACTGTGCTGTGGTTGAGAGCGGTCTTCTTAGCGGAGTAATCAATTTGGTGACCAAGGTGACCAAGGTGAATGGCCATTTCAAGGCTCGCTACAAGCGGAGAAACACAAAATAATCAATCGTCCTGCATGAGTAAGTACGTGTATGTTATGTGAGATGGTCGGAAATTGATGATACTTGATATCCTGTGAGAGTCTCAACCTTACCTCTGCGTTGTCCCCTTGCCCGCACCACCCACCGCCGTCACAATCGCATGCGTTACTTTTCGACCATCCAACCACATCCGTAGCGGACCTAGACCTTGCCTGACCTATTGCTGTTTGATGGAGGTTTGAGATGCCAGCTGTATGTACAGTTCATGGGCGTGGCTGGGTCCTTGTTTCTCGATCACATCGATCACGGTGTAGAGAGGAAGGCGGTACCAGGTTGCCGGGACAAATTGCTGGCAGCGCCTGTTTTCATCTATAAACAACTATTGTCTCCGCCCGACTGAAGCCAGAATGATGAATGCCACGATTGAAGAGTCGGAGTCTTGGTAATGGGTACAGAAGGATATTATACCCGATTGCTCCCCAACACGATAATATTCGATGGTAGATCGTAAGGCGGGCAGACGATCCAGCCCCCTTGCAATCCAGAAGTGTGGGCCCTTACATTCAACCGGGACGAACCCCGCCTCTCCGACGTCTCCAATGCAACCCAGCGACACGTTTCCGCCTTTCGGCGGTTCATGGTCTTTTTTTGCTTCCTTTAACTTACTCAAACGTCGCTGTTTGTGGTCCTACTTTGGATACTATATCAAGCAAGGCCCCAGCGAACGTGGATGGGGCATGGAGGAAGAGGTTTCTTGAAATCAAGCAAAACAACACGTTCACTAACAGCGAACCGACCATTCCGAAGGATCGTCTCTTTCTGTGAAAGAGATCTTCAAGAGATTTCGTTGTCACCTCTGAGTCAATATTTGCGGATGCTTCCGGTGGCTACGATATCACCTGACTTTTGAAGATCAATAGCAAACGTTTCTTGCTGGGTTGGAAGATGTTTCAGCCACTGACGCGCAGAACTGACGACGACGACCTCTGGGACTCCAGTCACTGCAGTCACTCGCCATTCAAGTCGGCCAGACACGGAAGCATAACCAACAGCGCCTTCATAATCACCACCACCAGCAGCTGTAACATCAATCTATCATCTTACGTTACGGCGTGTGTGGCACGGCGAAACATCCCAGGCCTTCTCGAATTCGTTCGCAAACATTTTCTTTTCCAGTATCTTACATCATGTGCAATCAAGGTGGAAAAGGAAACACTGTCGAAACTGGTATGCTCCCGAAAAAAAAAGCTCGAATCGCTTCTCAACCCTTTCAACCAACCACACCGCCGCTGCCAACGCATACAGCTAACTTACTATTTTGCCCGCCGCCGCCCTGTTTACTACAACAACACCAATGGCAAATGCCGAGTCGCACAATCCCCCCCAAATAGTCTGTGGTTCTTCATCTTCTGACCCGTTTGAGGAATTCTTTCATCAGGCATGTGAACCCCGGTAGGCCGGAGTACTCACTCGTAAACGGGAATAGGGTTGAGGACAGCTTTGGAAGTGCACCACACGCACTCGTAAACGGCAGTAGGATTAACATCAATTTCAGGAAGTTACACTACATTCGGGGGCCACTTTAGGACCCAAAGAAATGGATTGGGATTGGGATTGGGATTAGCAAAAAGAACTCCAATTGATTGCCTCCCTCCCTCCCCCAGCTTCTAGCGCCGTCATCATCCCGCAAGTCCCCTTATCTTCATCTATTCTAGAGTAGATAGCCCAAGGCGAAATTTGTGCCTCAACACCCTCTCAACGAAAACTTCACTGGATATAACTCACCCAACACGCCTCTGGTAATGGATACCTGATAGGTGGGTGTGGGGGGGGGGGGCGGGGGTGGCTTTATATAACCGATTTATTTTGCACATA